>MDTE01124260.1_pt1 | contig 16121 bp, 10 predicted proteins | sample 811231 | NCBI WGS metagenome assembly MDTE01 (sample SAMN05326651, study PRJNA326480) | marine metagenome | isolation source: seawater | place: Indian Ocean: Red Sea | collected 2010
CGTCGAAGGTCGCTGGATGTTTGACATGGCAGACGTCGAAGGACTCTGGAATCTCGTCCATCCCGATTCACCACCTCCCAGATCGATCACACCAGATTCCGCTGAGACACCAGATTCCGCTGAGACACCCGTTGACGAGGAACCAGACACGTCCGCTGGTGCTGACACGCCATCGAAATATGAACCGGGTGTCGGCCTGGGGAAGTACCAATCAACGTACACGGGGCCAACCTACAAGCCGTCCAAGTACGAGCCGTCCAAGTACGAGCCGTCGGTTCCCGAAGGCCCCAACTACGAGATCCCCAACTACGAGATCCCGAAATACGGGACCCCAAGCTATCAGCCGTCCAAGTATGAGGCGTCGGTGGATCGCCTTCCCGAATACACCCCACCGTCTCCAACCACGTCGGACTCCTCGTCCTCGCCCGACGACAATCCAGTCACGTCGGACGACTCGTCCACCGAGGCGTCCGCCTCAGAGACATCCTCCCCGGTGGACCTTCCAACAGATCCGCAGCCAGACGTGTCCACCCCGGACACATCCTTCGGTCACGGAATCGACGTCCCTGTTCGCGACACTGCCAGTGACGCCTCGACCGGAACATCAAGCACGGAGTCCCGAAACCAGCAGGATGAGACCGATCAGTCGGAGTCAGAACCCAAGCCCTCCAAACGACTGAGTCCCAAGAAACGCAAGAAGCTTCGTGAGAAGTACCGACAGAGGAAATCCCGCGCGCAGGGTGGAGCGTCACTGGCTGAACTCAAGCGATTTGCCAAGTTTTTCGGCATCATAGCGCTTATCGGTATTTTCTTTGCCTGCATATGTGCTGGAGCCTTCAGTTGAAGACTTGTCTCCCACCGCGAACTCTTGGACGGAACGATGCCTGACAGGATCTCAGCAGAGGATGCTGCAGGACGTCTCGGCCTGAGCGTTGATGACTTGCTGAAGCTGAGACGGCGCGGCCGGCTCCGTGGATTCCCCGATTACGGCAACTGGGTGTTCGAGAGAGCAGATGTCGACGCCTTGGCCGAGGAGTTGGGGACAGAGGTGTCGACCTCAGAGTCAGCCACTGGCTCCACCGATCTACAGGACGCCCCCCCCGAGACTGACGACGATCCCCAGATCTCTTCGTACTCACCGACCTCCTACGAACCGGTCACCTACCGCCCGATCTCTGAGGCTCCGGACACGGATCCGACTGACATCACTTCTCCAGATCCAGGTCACCGGCAGGAAGACGCCGAGCAGACACCAGGTAGGCAGGTCCCCGCCGCCATGGAGACGCCGGCTCCGGCCTCGCGACCAGCGACGGACAACACTGGCACACCATCAACCGTTGCCCCACTGGCCGAGTTGTGCCGTTCGGATTCTCCGATCTCGAGTGCCATGATCATCGCCTCGCTGGCCAAGCAACATGGTGTCGATTTCGAGGCCGCCGCCGGAGTCGTCGACGGTTTCTGGGACTACCTGCTCGACGTGCGGCACTACCGCCAGGGACGCCGCAAACTCAACATGCCCCACTTCGGCACATTTTCCCTCCAGCAGGTCTGGGAAGAGAGTCCACCCGACTCTCTTCTGGAAATCGCCCGAAAACAGGACAGCGGCCAGGGCGAGACCGAACTCGTCTTTCAGTCCCAGCAACTGGCACAACTCGCCGCACATCGCGAACAGAAGGGGCCACAACCACCCAACACCGCCTGGATCGATCATTGGCAACAACGCGACCGGAGAAATGAAACCGGCGACAGTCCGCTGGCCAGAGCCCGACGTGAGGATGGTGGAGACCGCGCCCAGCCAGCTTTCAGTCGGCTGTCACTCAGTCGGCTGTCACTCAAACGCCGCATCGCAGTGACCATTTCCCGGAACACCGGGCTCGAACTGAGAACAACATTCCTGATCCTCTGGGACCTCATCGAGACCATCACCGGCATCATGACGACGTCCAGCGTCGAGATCCGCTGGGCAACTCGCGGTGTGATGAGGCCCAGGCCCAGGAAATCCGCCACTCACTACGAGTTCCGGACCTACAAGCGATTGCGAGACCGGTTGCCACGAATTGAGACAGCACGACACGAACGATCGCGGTCCGCACGCCGGCGGCCCGCACGCCGGCGTTCCAACTCGCAGGACGAAGCGGTGAAGACGGCCAAGTGGGCCTGCGGTTGCCTGTTTTTCCTGTTCTTCGTTTTGCCCATCCTGCTGGCGATTCTGGCCAGTTTGTTCTGACAACTCCGGTGCATTTGTTCGCCGTACTGGCTCAGTGCCTGTCAGACTCAGCATGCCAATGTCCACGATGACCACAACGCCCGATCTTGTCCCACGCGACGTGTTGGCACTCGCCGACACCGCGGAGCAGCGGTACCACGTGTATCCACTGATCTCGGGTCGACGGAACAAGAAGAAGCGATGGATCGAAGCACCCGACGTTGATCTCAAGTCGGCGCAACGATGGTTGCTCGACAACCTGCTCTACCGCCTGTTGCCGACCACCTATGCGCACGGCTTTGTGCGAGGTCGATCGATTCTGTCCAACGCATCCCGCCACGTCGGTCGTCGGTTCGTGGTCACAACGGACATCCGCGACTTCTTCCCATCAATCACATCCGCACAGGTCAATGACGCCCTGCAGCCTCTCGGCCTTACCGCAACGACCCGTCATGCGGTGGTCCGACTGCTGACTCGTCGTGGGCAATTGCCGCAAGGCGCCCCAACCAGTCCGCACATGGCCAACCTGGTCGCTCAGCGCCTCGATCTTCGCCTTTCGGGTCTCGCTCGCCACCACGGCTGGACTTACTCCCGCTACGCCGACGACCTGACATTCTCGACGATTGCGCGCAGCCCACACGGCCCATCGACAGGGGCTCCCATCGTCCCGACCACGCATTTCACTGCTCCCAACCAGTTGCTCATGCGAATCGAACAAATCGTCGTCGACGAGAACTTTCGACTCGCCAGGAACAAGACTCACGTGATGTCTCATCATCACAGACAAACCGTAACGGGACTGGTCGTCAACCGCCGAGTCGCACTGCCCCGTCTCAAGCGGCGTGTGCTGCGTGCCATGCTCCATCGTCTCAAGACCACCGGTCCGGACAGTCTGGACCCCCACGACCTGCAGGTGGCGCAGGGACACTTCTCGCTGGCACAATTCGTCGACCCGGCTGGCTATTCCGACGCCTGCCAGCAACTGTCGACCCTATTTCATCTCATGCTGCGGACCAAGGAAGACGCCAATTCCAGAAACTCGGACGTACCAGTGGCCGGACCAAGACAACCCGGATAGACTGCTGACAGTTCATGGAGGACCATGTACAAGACACATGACCCGGGGTTCCAAACGGAACCTTAGCTTTTTCTGGTTCTCTGTTTGTCATCATTGATCGACGCAGGGAAACCACCCTGGGGTGATTCGCCCCGGGGCCACTCACGCCGTCCTTCGCGACCGCACGCATCTGCCAGTTACGTTGCGGCCGCGAGACGGCTTCGCTCCGGAATCACGTCGCCGGCGGCGACTCAAGATTCCGGGCTCCGCCTCGGCCGCAACGTAACTGGCAGATGCGTGCGGCTGCTCCGGAACGTAAGGTCGGTCTGGCGCCCCGGGTCTTGTTCTTTTCGTCTCTCCTGTCCTCAACCAGACGATTACGGGATCTGCCGCTTTCAACACCTCCGCGGCGTGGTAGAATCGCGTGCGGTGGTCCGATGATCTGTTTCGATTCATTGCCGAATTCTCCCGAGGAGGGTCGTCCTCGCACGCGTCGTCGCGCGATGCTTGAGATCGGTAGCTGTGGACTGGCCGGGTTGAATTGGTCTCGCCTCCTGGCAGCGTCGGACGGATCAAAACGGGGCGTCACGGCGGGCTTCGGCCAAGCCAAGAGCTGTGTTCTCGTGTTCCTCTGGGGTGGGCCATCCCAGCAGGACACCTGGGACATGAAGCCGGATGCCCCATCCTCATTGCGTAGCGAATTTCGCCCGATCAACTCCCGGGTCCCCGGGATCAACATCGGCGAACATCTGCCATACATGGCGAAGACGACTGATCTCTTCACCATCGTACGGAGCATGACCCACCGGGACTTCGAACACGGCTCAGCTGCGTACGCCGCCCTCACCGGACACGCACACCCGCTGCCCGGCACCAACACGCCAGTGCGTCCCGAAGATTTCCCCACCTACGGTGCCGTGATCTCCAAGCTCCGCCCCAACCCCAACCCGGTCCCGGACGCCGTCGTCCTCGGCCCCGTGATGCACCAGGGCAACCGGCCCCCGATCGCTGGACAAAACGCCGGATTCCTGGGCCTGACCTACGAGCCGTTCCGAATCGCCCAGGACCCCGGAGCCAGCGACTTCCGCGTCGACAGCCTGAAGTCCCCCGACGAGTTGCCCACCGATCGCCTCGCGAGCCGACACCGCCTGCTGCAGCAATTCGATCGGGACGCACGGCGGGTCGAACCGGTCAGGCAGGTCACTGGCGTCGACAGCCTCTACCAGAGGGCCTTCGGTCTGCTGGGTTCGGCACGGACACGGGCCGCATTCCGCATGGACTCCGAGCCGGCCACACTGCGAGATCAGTATGGCCGGCATCGGTTCGGCCAGACACTGCTGCTGACCCGGCGACTTGTCGAGGTTGGCGTGCCGTTGATCACGGTCAACTGGTCCAAGCAGAACCGCGACCAATGGGATACACACGCCAAGAATTACCCCAGGCTCAAGGGGCTCTTGCCGCCGTTTGACCGGGGGTTGTCGACATTTCTGAGAGATCTCGACCAACGAGGCCTTCTCGACACGACACTGGTTGTCTGCGTTGGCGAGTTTGGCCGCACACCCTGGCTGAACAAGGACGCCGGCCGGGATCACTGGCCGGACTGTTATTCGGTCGTGCTCGCTGGTGGCGGCATAAGACGTGGCACGGTCTTTGGCGCATCGAGCAAGCACGCTTCCTATCCGACGCTCTACCCGGTCGGCCCCTGGGATATCGGGGCCACCATGTACCATTGCCTCGGCATCGACCCCCACCAGCACATCAACAATCGCCGTGGCCAGCCGATCCCGCTCTCCGGCGGCCAGGTCATCGACGGCCTTCTCGCCTGAGCCCCCACCACCTCTCCCCTGTCTCCCTTCTCTTGGCTCCACATGACCAGCTACCAACAACTCGGCGTCACGCCGATCATCAACGCTTCGGGATCAGTCACCAGGCTTGGCGGAGCGCCGATGCCCGATGAGGTGCTCACGGCTTTCACCACCGCAGCCGAGCAATGGGTGCCACTGGAACACCTCCAGGCAGCCGCCAGCCGGCACATCGCCGAACACACCGGGACCGAGGCCGGGCTGGTCACCGCCGGCTCCGCCGCCGCACTCACGCTCGGAACCGCTGCCATCCTCTGCGGCAACAACCTCGGCCGCATGGAAAAACTGCCGCACTGCGATGACTTCCCCTGTGAATTCGTCGTCGCACGCGAGCACCGCAGTGGCTACGACCATGCTGTGAGAGCGGCCGGGGCACGCTTCGTCGAGGTCGGTTTCAACGAGATCGTCTCCAACGCCGGAGTCCGGCGCACCGAAGCGTGGGAGTACGAAGCGGCTTTCGGCCCCAACACGGCAGGCGTGTTTTACGGATACGGCAAGGATTCCGAACCGCCCCTGGGTGAGGTGATCGAGCGGGCTCATCGACACGGGCTGCCTGTCATCGTGGACGCGGCCGGAGAACTGCCACCCAGGGACAACCTGGTGCGAATCCCCGCCTCGGGTGCCGACCTGATTGCATTCAGCGGCGGCAAGGCCATCCGGGGCCCCCAGTCGACCGGCATCCTCTGCGGTCGAAAGGACCTGGTCGCCTCGGCCGCCATCCAGATGCTCGACATGGATGACCACCTCACGCTCTGGGATCCCCCCACCGGCCTGGTCGACCGAACACAACTGGACGGACTGCCGCGTCACGGCATCGGCCGAACGCTCAAGGTATCCAAGGAAGAGATCATCGCGCTGCTGACGGCACTCGACCTGTTCGCCTCTGGCGCCTACGACCCCGACTGGGACATTCAACACGCGAGACTCACCTCGATCGTCGAGGGAGTCGAGAGCCTGCCGGTGAGCTGTGAGATCCAGGGCACGGCCGAAGAGGAACGCTCGCCGATGCTCTCGCTCACGATCGATGAAGCCGTTGCTGGCAGGACAGCCTTCGAGGTCTGCCAGGCGCTGCGAAATGGAACTCCACCCATCTACCCCAGCCACGGCCGCTTGGCGGAGGCGACGCTCGTCATCAACCCGATGTGTTTTTCCGACGACGATGCGCGAGAGATCTCGCGGCGGTTGAAAGAAGAGCTGGAGCGCACGACGTAGCCCATCTGGCAACAGATGGGGCAGCGTACCAGCGACTCCCTGAAGTGTGACCACTTCAGCTACGAAATGTCTCCCATCTCCACCGTCACTTGTGCCCCCGCTGCTTCCAGGCCCACCGGTAGAGATTGCGAGAATCGGTGTATCGCGCTGACGACGCGGCCGCACCCAGCACGACCACAAACAGGCGATCCCCGTCTCTCTGGCCGGTCGACACCAGGCACGCCCCTGCCGCCCGGGTCGTCCCGGTCTTCACACCATCGAATCCGGCCGTGGGCAAGAGCCGGTTGGTGTTCCTCCAGACCACGTTGCGTCTCATGCCTCCTGGCCCCACCAACCGTGCTCCATGTTGTCGCGTCCCCACGTAGCGACGAAAACTCTCGAGCTTCCACCCGGCCCGAGCCAGTTTCAGCAGGTCCGAGGCTGTCGAGAGATGCTCCTTGTGGGTCAGGCCATGCGTGTTCTCGAAATGAGTCTGGTCCATCCCCAACCGCTTGGCCGTCCGATTCATTTCCGCCACGAATCGCCAGAGGGGATCAGCAGCCCGCTCGGCCGAATCACCTTCAGCCGGCCGAAACCGCCCACCAAAATGCTCACCCAGGGCCACCGACGCGTCGTTCCCCGACGGCAGCATCAGCCCAAACAGCAGTTCACGCACGGCCAGGCGTTCCCCGGCATGGATCCTCGCCGAAGAACCACCTGTCCGATCCGCCCGCTCACTGAACACCACCTCCTGATCAAGAACCGTAGGATCTCGCTCGGCCAGCTGTAGCACAACGACAGCGGTCATGATCTTCGTCGTGCTCGCAAAGTGTAGCCGCGAGTCCGCCTCGTGCTTAAAAACCAACTCGCCCGTCTTGCCATCAGCAATGGCCCACGCCCGGCAGGTAACTTCAGGCGGCCCGTCCAATGACAGCCGGGGCAGCTGATCGAGATCCTCGGAATTGACCACGGAAGGATCGGGGACGGGAGGATCACTGGTGAGCAACGTGCCGAGCGCTCTCCAGGTCGCAGGCCCCACAACACCAGTCGCGTCCAGCTTGTTGGCTGCCTGATAGTCCTTGACGGCCCGCTCGGTCGCCCCACCGAACGCGCCATCGATCGCGAGCCCCGGAGCCGGCTTCAGCTTGGCGTTGAGTGTCCGCTGCAACGCCTCGACCAACCAACCATTCGCCCCCACCTGGAGTGTGACCGTTGCTTTTGGTGTTGGTTTTGGATTGAACCGCAGCCAGGCCTCTCGCGCGATGTCAGCGATCAACCTGCTTCCGGCGTTGTCCGGGTTGAACCGACGGTCCTCGTTCTCCGCCGTCAACACGCAGACCGCGAGGGCTCCGGCCGGTGATTCGATGATCCCCGCATCTGTTCTCACGCCGGCCACCGATCCGGTCTTATGCCCGACAACAGTTCCCGCGGGAAGAAAACGAGGAATCCGCTCGGTGCTCTCGCATGCCTTGAGATGCTCCCACATCGCAGCGGAGGCTTCCTCGCTCACAAGTTGTCCGCGATAGATCGACTCGAGCAGTCGGGTCATCTCGGACGCAGTCGTGCTGCCGAGTCCAAAGCGACGGCTGCGTTCCGAGTCGATCGAGGTCTCCCGCCTGAAGACCTTGGCATGGATCCTCGTCTGGTCATGCCCCAGGTCCTGCATTCCTCGGTTGACCCTCTTCAACCCGATCCGCTCGAGCACGAGATTCGTGGCGCTGTTGTCCGACACGCTGATCATCAACCGGACAGCATCGCGGAGCGTGAGGCGCGACCCGGGGGTGAAGTACTTCCGGATCAGTCCGGATCCGGGAACCGTGTCCTGCTTGGTGATCCTGAGCCGATCGTCCAGGTCGACCCGATCGGTATCGACCTGCCGATACGCCTCGGCCATGACCGCGACCTTGATCAGACTGGCTGTCGGCATTGGCTGATCGGCTCGCCACGCGAAGGCGCGTCCATCACCCAGGTGCCTCACGACCAACGCCACCTGCCCCCGGTGAGCCTCGACCAGCGGACGGATTCTCGACGCCAGTTCCTTGTCCGAGGCGGCTCGTCCCGAATTGACGCCAGCGGACAGGACAACCCACACGCAAGCCACTTGCGTCAGGACACGCAGGGATCTCGCGGATCTCATGTGAATCGTGGCGTTCGAGGATGCTGGGGTGAGCCCCAGAACCGCAGTCAACCGGTCTCGTGTTCTCATCGTAGATCCTCGTGGTGTCAGTTTGTCTCGTCGTCGCACTCGACATCCCAGGCGACGGCGTCCCATTCAAGCCTCTGGATCTCTAAAAGAGCCTCGTCCCACTCGGGGACCACGGCTCCCGGCACGCGACCGTCGCGATCGCATTCGCACAACAGATCCAGGTCTTCGAACCACTCGTGGTTTCTCAGCCGCCTGGAGGCGCGTGCGCCCAGGCTGCCGTCTCGTCTCTTGCGGGCCTCGAGGTGGTGCTCAATCAACCACGCCGTCCGCTGGCCAATGCTCTCTCCCAACACGGCCAGCCCCGCTGCGATGTGGTCGGCTGGATCGATGCCCTTGCCCACGTCATGCAGCAGGGCCGCCAGTTGCAGATCGACATCATACGGTCGAGCCTGTTTCACCAGTTCATACACCTGGAGACTGTGATAGAGCACGTCGCCCTCTGGGTGCGAAGCCCGGGGCTGATCAATCGCCTCGAGTGGTTCCAGCAACGAGGCGTACACCGCATAGCGGTCTGACAACATCGACGGCACGTCGGCGTCCCTGCTGTTTTCCAGGTTGTCTGCCGTCCCCCGCCAATCGAGGTCGACACCTGCCACCGGCATCAGTCGTTGCAGCGCCTCACGGACCTCAAGGTCCGTCGGCAGATCGCCAGAACGGGCCCATCCCCCACAGACCGTCCGAGCGGCCGTGCGCTTCGCGGCAAAGAAGTCCCGCTCCTGACGCACGGACAACAGCCTCGCCGCCTCGCAGGCTATTCGGTGACGTAGGGACGGTGAAGACATGAGACACGCTGTTCATCCCGGCTCGCTGTTCCAGGCCGATCTTCAGTACGTCGTGCCGCCAACGCCGCAGAATGGTCAACTAGGCCTGCAGGAACCCAGCCATCGTCAGGCCCACAACGTACACGACCGCGATGCCGATCTGGACCGCGGCAAACAGCGACGCCACCTTCACAAATCCGACAAACGACAGCGGCAACTTGTGCTTGTGGATGATCGTCATAGCCACGACCGTCGACGCCGAGCCGATCGGCGTGATATTGCCTCCGAGGTTAGCCCCGAAAATCACGCTCCACCAGTAGGGCGCACTCGCGGCATAGTTCTCGGGATTGCTTTTGAGGATCTTCGCCAGCATCGCCGCCAGTGGGATGTTGTCGGTCACCGAACTGGCGACGGCCGACGCCACGAGCAACAACGCCGTGCCGGCATTGGCTCCTGCGGCGAGCATGGCCTCGATCCCCTGCCCGATCATCGTCAACACCTGGGCATGCTCCATGGTGTTGATCACGACAAACAGCCCCGCAAAAAAGGCCAGCAGGTCCCAGTCAACCGCCTTGTAAAACTTGTCCACCTCGTGCTTGTACGCCAGCAGGACCACTCCCGCGAATCCCAGGGCCACGAATCCCATCCCGAGATCCTTCAGCACCGGCAACACACTCTGCCCCGCCAGGAAGCCGACAAACAGCACCAGCGCCCCGATGGAAAACCAGAAGAACCCACGGCTCGGTACGCTCTCGTTCTCGTCAAACCCCGCCACCAGCGACGCCGCCTCGGCCCGCTCCTCGTCTCCCGCCAGGCCACGGATCCCAAACCGGGCACGCCCCATCCACAGCGTGACACCTGTCGTCAACACGACATACGGGGCAGCGAGCAGGAAGAAGTCAACAAACCCGATTCCCGCGATGCCGCCGACGATGATGTTGGGAACGCTCGAGATCAACGTCAGCAGCCCCCCGACATTGGTCAGCAAACCTTCAACGACCAGGAAGCCCAGCAACAGGTCAGTCCGCTTCAGCTTCGACAGCGATACGCCCGTCAGGCTGCCAATGATGATCATCGCCGTCACGTTGTTGAGCATCGCCGAGAAGACGACCGTCAGGACCCCGTAGGCGAGCAGCAGCTTCCAGGGGTCACCTCCGGATCGCTTGGTCAGGCTGATGGCCATCCAGGTGAACACCCCTGACCGGCTGGTCACCTCCACGAACAGACTCGCCCCGAGAATGATCGTGATCACCCCCCAGTCGATCGCCGGGATGTAGACCGGCATCGCAATCTCGTGGCCACCCGGCAACACAACGTGGCCCAAGGGCATCAGGTGAAGGGCCGTGGCCAACACGAGACAGACGCCGGCAAACAGCCCGACAATGACCGATTTCTTGGCGTGCAGTTTCTCCTCGAGAGCCAGCGCCGCGATCATGGCGACCAGCAACACGGCGAACAGGCCCGTCACGCCGCCCGACACCTCGTGGACGGCCGCGTGTCCGCCACCGCCGGCTTCCGCGGCTCCGACGGCCGCCTCGGCACTCGCCATCAGCTGGCCCAACGTTGCGTCCATTCCGGCTCTCCACCGCATCCTGCGTCTACAACAGCAGCATCGGGATGTCGGTCAACTCCACTGACAACGAATAAGTCATCCCGTGCATTGCCAGCTGATCGTCGTCCTTCGTGTTCGACACCAGCAAATCCATCTCGTGCTCATCGATCAGCCGCCGGTACTCGGTCACGTGGTGTCCCATCCCCACGTGGCTCTTGAGCGACATGTTCGGCCCGGTCTCACGCAACACTTCGAAACACGTCTCGATGAACTGGGTGGCTTCATTGAGCAATTGCTCCTCGAGCCGTGATGCCGCCGGATCGGAAGCGATCTCGGGAATCTGCTCGATCGCCGCGATGTACCGACGCAACACCATGTCGTCTTCGACGTGGCACAGCCACACGCTGCCTCCCTCGCTGCACATCCGCACCCCGTAATTCACCAACCGGTGGTCACCGCTGATGTGGTCCGCGACCACCATCACACGACGACACGAAATCTCGGGCAGCGGCCGTGGCGTCCTCGAGGTGCCTGGCAAGACGAGGACCGGGATGGACGTCCGCTGAGTCAGCTCGTCGAGATACACGCCAAGTGAGTGCTGGGGTGAGAGGTGAGCTTCCTGCAGGTGACGGCGCGTCACCAGCAGATCGACTTGCTGAGCATCAACCCGCTGAAGCAACTCGGCGACGCTGCCGAACTGGTCGTTCCCGATCGTGTGCCACGTGGTCGACTCGCCAATCCGCGGCAGAAACCCCGACAGGGACGCACGAATCGCCTCGGGCGACTCGTCGCCTGTCACCATCGCCACTGACTCGATCGGCACATCGGCGAACACGAATCGCTCGCGTTCGGATCGCCGAAACAGCGATTCGAACTCATCGATCTGGTCCAGGCGACTCATCACGCATCCTTGATTCCGGCGCTGGTTTCCGCCCCGGTTTCGACAACATCAATCCACCTCAGCCACGGCACTATACCACAGGGCTTCGCAAGGTTCACTTCGAGGCCCCGACACGGCTACAGTGACTCAACCAGGACGGCGACATCGTGTCACCAGAGCATCCTGGCCCTGTGATCATCCACAAGAGAGACCCCGCATGCCTCGCCATCTCGTGCTCCTGGCTGGCCTCGTCCCGCTCCTGCTCTCCGGGTCACCCGCCGCCGAACCGGACCTGTCAGTGACACAACGGGGGGACCGGGTGGTGGATGCCTATTTCGCCGCAGAGACCACGAGACTCGCGGACCGATGCCTTGCTGAGATCAAGACGATCGCGGACTGGAAACAGCGCCGCGGGGAATACCGAGAACAACTGTTCGAGATGCTCGGTCTCTCACCCCGGCCCAAAAAGACTCCGCTCAAGCCAGTCGTCACCGGTCGGGTGGATCACCCCGAATTCACGGTCGAGAACATCCAGTTCCAGTCCCGGCCGGGCCTGTATGTCACCGGCAATCTCTATCTGCCGAAAAAGCGAACCGGCCGCCTGCCGACCATTCTCTATGTCTGCGGGCACGGACGGGTCAAGAAGGACGGAGTCAGCTACGGCAACAAGGTCCACTACCAGCACCACGGCGGGTGGTTCGCCCGAAACGGGTACGCCTGCTTGACCATTGATACGCTTCAGCTGGGCGAGATCGAGGGCATCCACCATGGAACTTATCGCTACGGCAAGTGGTGGTGGAATGCGCGAGGCTACTCGCCCGCCGGGGTTGAAGCATGGAATTGCATCCGGGCTCTCGATTACCTGCAGTCTCGGCCCGAGGTGGACGGCGAGCGACTGGGAGTCACGGGGCGATCTGGAGGGGGAGCCTACAGCTGGTGGGTCGCGGCGCTCGACAACCGCATCCGTGTGGCTGTCCCGGTAGCCGGGATCACCGACCTGGAAAACCACGTGGTCGATGGATGTGTCGAGGGCCACTGCGACTGCATGTTCCAGGTCAACACCTTCGGCTGGGACTATGCCCAGGTGGCCGCGCTGGTCGCCCCGCGTCCCTTGTTGATTTCCAACAGCGACAAGGACGGCATCTTTCCGCTGGATGGTGTGGTGAGAATCCACAAGCAGGTCAGACGGATCTACGAGCTTCACGGGCAGGGCAAGAATCTCGGGTTGCAGATCACCGAGGGGCCTCACAAGGACACGCAAGAGCTCAGAATCCACGCCTTTCACTGGTTTAACCGATTCCTGAAGCAGGACGAATCGCTGATTGAAACCACCGCCGTCCCGTTCTTTGAACCCGCGCAACTCAGGGTGCTCACCGATTCACCGCCCGCAGATGAAAAGAACACGACCATCAGCGAGACATTCACCGCCGCCGCGTCCACGGCGCCGGTGCCCAGCTCGCCTGACGCCTGGGCATCGGTTCGAACCGCCTGGCGTGACGCCCTGGTCGGTCGGTCGTTCCGAGGATGGCCACAGTCTCCGCCGGGACTCGATCTCGAGCAGGGCCCGACCGCACAGGCGGACAATGTCACCGTCCGCCGGTTCTGGTTCACCTCTGGGACAGGTATTCGGCTGCCTCTGGTGATCCTGCACCGGCAAGGACTGGCCCCCGCGGACCTGGACCTGGTCGTGCTCAACTGTGTCGATGACAGCGGATGGAACAGCCTGCTTGAGGCACTCGCCGGCGGAGGACTCTCAACCAGCGGCCTCAAGGGGACGACGTCTGTCGATCCTGACGGGAAGAACTGGAAGCAGACGGCTCGGATGCTGGGCGCCTTCAAATGGGGAATGGCCTACGTGGCCCCACGTGGAATCGGCCCGACCGCGTGGGGACAGACCGAGAGGCGTCAGACCCAGGTCCGCAGACGCTTCATGCTCCTCGGCCAAACCCTCGATGGGATGAGAACCTGGGACACGACAAGAGCGGCCGCCGCACTCCGGCTTGTCGATGGATTTGCGAGGACACCGCTTTGGATGCAGGGCGAACGCACGATGGCCGGCGTCACACTCTACGCCTCGCTGTTTGTTCCCAGCGTGCACCGGATCGACCTGCACAACCTCCCGGGGTCGCATCGAGATGGACCGATCTACCTCAACGTCTTGCGGTTTCTCGACATCCCTCAGGCTGTCGCGATGGCCGCAGAACGGAGCCAGGTGCGTATCTACCAGGCGAAACCGGACGGTTGGGAATACCCCGAAAAAGTCGCCACTGCTCTTGGATGGGACAAGAAACAACTGGCGATCCGCATCATCGGCCCCAAGCCGTAAACCGACTCGGTCCGAACACTTCGTAGCTGAAGTGGCCGCACTTCTGGAAGACGCTCGTGGCTCACCCAATCTGTGACCAGATTGGCTACGTTTTTCTCACAACCTGTCCAGTCGAGCCACGTCGCTTCCGCTGCCGGATGACCGGTCTCTAGAATGGCCGTTCACCGGAGGTACTCCTGCAGGACTCTCAACATGAACCGCCCCCCGCACACCGCCGCGTCTCTCCCCGATCCGACGATCCAGATGAGCGACGGATGGCACTGCCTGCATCTCTATTACCAGGTCGACGCGAAGTCTCTGGCGGAGTTGGACGACGGGACGCGTGCGCGGGGACGAGAAGAACTCGCCGCCGCACTCGATCCCGAGGCTGACGGTGCTCCCGAACGGCTGCAGGTGTCGGTAATCTCCGGCCACCGCGCCGACCTCGGACTGATGATGCTCGATCCGGATCCCCTGGTCATCGACCGGGTCCAGCAGGCGGTCCGTTCGACCTCTCTGGGAACCGTGCTCAAGCCGGCCTGGTCGTTCGTGTCGATCACCGAGGTCTCCGAATACGTACCCACGGCCGAACAGTACGCCGAGCGGCTCAAGCAAGACGAGGGCCTCTCCGAAGACGACCCCACATTCGAGGCGAAGGTCAACGCCTATGCAGGGCGACTGCCAGCCATGAACCAGCAGCGTCTCTACCCGGACTTTCCCGCCCTGCCGATCCAGTGCTTTTACCCCATGAACAAGATCAGGCACCCGCAGGCCAACTGGTTCATGGCGGACTTTGCCACGCGAGCCAAATTGATGGCCGAACACGCCACGAGCGGCATCAAGTTCGCCGGCCGCGTCAGCCAGTTGATCACCGCGTCGGCAGGCTTCGACGACTGGGAGTGGGGCGTCACTCTCTGGGGACGTGCTCCGGAACACATCAAGGAGATCGTCTATACCATGCGGTTTGACGAAGCCTCGGCCAAGTACGCCGAATTCGGACCGTTTTACATCGGCTACATCAAGCCGGCCGCCGAGGCGATCGAACACCTGAGGCTGTAGCGGGCGCACACCGTCGCTGAAGTGGTCACACTTCAGGAGAGTCGCTCGTGACACGCCCAATCCGTGACCAGATTGGCTACGGAGAACTCCGCAGCGTCGCCTAGAACTTGTAGGCCTTGTTCCCTCGATCAAAGTCGCCGGCCGCGACGTCGCGCTGAAACGTGATCTTCCGGTAGGTATAGAACTCCACCAGTCCCAGGTCCTCGGCCTCCGAACCTGCCGTGGGCCAGGCAAAGTTGCGGACCATCACGGGCACGCCGAGTTCTCGATCGATCAGCATCTCGGACATACGATACCGGTCCGACGCGTTGCGGTCCGCATACTGCACGACAAACGCGTAGCAGGGCCGACCGTCGAACTCGTGGTTCTCGATCAACTGGCACTGCACGCCACTGGCCTTGGCCAGATCGCCCCGCCTGATCGCCAGCGACTCACGTACCAGTTCCAGCAACCCGGCCTTGGTGATCGGATAGCGTGACTCCTTCATGGCCATCGAGCCATTCGGGTCGAGTTTGAGCGCGGGAAGACGCTTCTTCCAGCCACCGAGTTTCACCAGCATCTTGCCCTTGTTCTCGCCCTGGACGTAGAGCAACTGGCGTCCCTTGTGTCCCGATTGCCACTTCATGTAGACGCTGAACGGCTGGTGGCGGATCTTGACGTCCATCACCTGTTCATCGCTCAATTCACCGCCCACCAGCTCTTGCTTGCTGAACACCGCGGTGTAGGCGGGAACCGAGGACAGCACCGCCTCAGCCTTCTCGAGCATCAGCACGTTGAGCAGCAGACCCATCCGGGGTGACTGACCACTCGTGACGGTGTTGTCCGAGACGACCACGTCGGCGCCGTCGCCATCCCCGACAATCCCCTCTTCAGATCCGAGTTCCACATCGTCGCCGAATTCCACGCTGTCACCGAGGTCAGCGCCGTCACCCAGCTCGACGTCTCCACCCAGCTCGACGTCTCCACCCAGCTCGACGTCTCCACCCAGCTCGACGTCTCCACCCAGATCCACGTCTCCACCCAGATCCACGTCTCCACCCAG
>MDTE01062102.1_pt1 | contig 16120 bp, 11 predicted proteins | sample 811231 | NCBI WGS metagenome assembly MDTE01 (sample SAMN05326651, study PRJNA326480) | marine metagenome | isolation source: seawater | place: Indian Ocean: Red Sea | collected 2010
TAACGATTATATAACAAATGATCTCTTATATATAAATAACCAAGACGGAACATTCTCTAATAAAATAAGAGATTTTATTAAACATCAAAGTATGTTCTCAATGGGTGTAGATATATCTGATTTTAATAATGATGGATATCCTGATATTGTATCACTTGATATGCTTGGAGAAACAAATTATAGAAAAAAAACAACTATTTCCTACAGCAATTATGAAACAGTCCTTCTAAACAAAAAATGGGATTATCAAACTCAACATTCAAGGAATATGCTACATCTTGGAAACGGGAATAATATCCCTTTTAGTGAAATTGGAATGCTTTCAGAAATCTACCAAACAGATTGGAGTTGGTCTCCTTTATTTTTTGACGCCGATAATGATGGTCTCAAAGACTTATTTGTAACAAATGGCTTTCCAAGAGACATCACAGATAAAGATTTTTCTGATTTTCGACAAAATGTCTCCAGATATGTGAATAATTCATCACTGCTTGATTGTATTCCAGTGGTTAAAAAACCAAATTATTCTTTTAAAAATAATGGAGATTTAACTTTTTCAGACAAAAGTTATGATTGGGGTCTTGGAATAGATTCGTTCTCTAATGGTGCTGCTTATGCAGATTTAGACAACGATGGAGATTTAGATTATATTATTAATAATATAAATGATGAAGCATTTATTTTTAAAAATACTTCTGAAAAATTTATAGATAATAAATCTTTTATAATAAGATTAAAAGGTCCAGAGAATAATATTACAGGAATAGGTAGTAAAGTTGTTATGAGACTTAAAGGAGGAAAGTTTCAAACTCAAGAAATCTATCACACTAGAGGATACATGTCTGCAGTTGAAAATATAATCCATTTTGGTTATAAAGATATTGATCAGATCGAATCGCTTGAAATTCTCTGGCCAGACGGATCTTTTGAAAAAATTTCTTCAATTGGTTCAAAAAATGAAATCCAATTTGATTATCAAAATTCAATTAAAAAAGAAAATGCGATTATTAATTTTCCGCTTATAAATAAAGATTATGAGATTCTATTTAGTCAAACAGCTAAAAAAAGAAATATAAATTTTAAGCATTCACAAATTGATCAAGCAGACTTCCATTTTCAGAGATTGTTGCCAAGAAAAATATCAGAGTCCTCTCCTAAAATTATAACTGGAAATTTCAATAAGGATAAACTTTCTGATTTTGTGGTGTCTAATTCAAAAGGATCTTCGCCAAAAATATTTTTACAAAATAATGATAATAGCTTTAATGAATATGATCTTTTTGATGCAGAACATTATGGAAAATATAATTATGAAGATTTAATAGCTTTTGACTATGATTTGGACAATGATTTGGACATAATTTTTTTAGCAAATAAGGAAGATTATTCAAGGCAAATTTTTGAAACTAAAATAGAACTTTTAAGGAATAATGGAGAGGGGAAGTTTGAATTGGAAAGTGATAAATTTCCTAAAATGAATTCACAAGGTTCTATAATCAGAATAAATTCAAATCCAGCAAATGAAGTTACTGATATTTTCATTGGAGGGAAAACAAGAATCATGGGATATCCATATTCGGATAAAAGTTTAATCTTTAGAAAAATTAATGGAGAATTTAAAAATGTAACAGATAAAGTTTTTGGAAGTTTTAAACCAAAAGGAATTATTAAAGATGCTCATTGGGTGGATTTAAATAATGATAAAAGAAAAGATTTAGTTGTTGTGAGCGAATTTTATCCCATCCAAATATATCTTCACAAAAATGGAAAGCTGGTACTCTCAGAAAAAAATGGAATAGAAAATTATTCTGGCTGGTGGCAATCAATAGAATCCATAGATAGTGATAACGATGGAGATATGGATCTTTTAATTGGAAATATAGGTTCAAATAATCATTATAATATTTCAAATGATACGCCAGTTACTCTATTTTCAAAAGACTTTGATGAAAACGGATTTGAGGATCCAATCATTTTTTCTTTTTCAAAAAGTAAACAAGGAAATATGAAAATGTATCCCGTTACATTTTGGGGTAACTTAAATAGACAAAGCCCTTTTTTTAGAAAAAAGTTTAAATCATATAAGCAGTTTGGATCAGCAGATTTTAATAAAATGTTTTCTAAAGAAGAATTAAAAGATGCCATAAAATTAGAAGTTAATTTCGATAAAACCTGCTTAATTGAAAACTTAGGAAATGGGAAATTTAAGGTCCATATATTACCCCTTAAATCCCAGTTTGCACCTATATATGATTTTGAAAAAGTAGATTTAAATAATGATAATTTATTGGATCTGCTTTTAATTGGAAATGACTATGGCAATGAACCATTCATAGGTCCTTATGATGCGCTCTCAGGACTTGTTTTAATTAACAATGGAGGAAATAAATTTGAAGTAATGGAGGAAGAAAAATCAAATTTTATCGTTCCTGGGAATGCTCGAGATATTGAAAAAATGACGAATAGTAAAGGAGATAATTCATTTTTAGTCTCCCAAAATTCTGGAGAATTACTACTGTTTGAAATGTCAAAAAAATAATCTTTTTTAGATATAAATTCATTAAATTGAATGATTATTTAGCTGAAAATCCTATGAGATTTATTTGTATTTTATTGGCTGTATCCTTTTCTCTCTTTAGCTGTAAAAATGAAGAAAAAAATTCTAATAATATTTTATTTCATTTTATTGTGAATGCGTTTGATCATGAAAATGGTCAGATGAACACAACATTTAAAATTATCAATAATAGTGACCGAAATTTTGAAGGTGGAAACTGGTCTCTTCATTGGAATCAATTCCTTTGGGCGATAGACACTGATTCTCTTGCTAAAGGACTTAAATTTGAGAGAATCAGCGGAGGCGATTCATACTTAAAAATTGATTTTGACAGTAATTGGAATCTTAAAGCTAATGATACTCTTGAATTCAACGTTATTCAAAAGGGGATTATGAGACGAATATGCATGGGCCCCATGGGTGTTTTCTTAGTTGACAATAAAACACAAAAGGCCTTTGATGCTCAAACTAAAGTGGAATGGGAAAATGCCTCTGGCATAGATGGACTTAATATACCAACAGCTGCTGAAAGATATGATGATTTAAAAATGGTTTATGAACTTGAGAAAAATGATCTTGACTGGGTTACTCCTCGACCAAAAGAAATTAATCTTTCTGGAGAATTCCGAGATCCTAACAAGATTCTTACAATTAAAATTGATGAAAATTTTTCTTCCTTAAAATCTAGGCTAGATAATGTATTAGAAGACTTTCTGCCCTATAGATGGGATTCTAGCAAAAGCGCAAATCTTATAATAAAAGAAAACTCTTCTCTTGAAAAAGAAGAGTATTCTCTTGAAATTCTTAAAGAAAAAATAATAATCTCTGCTTCTGGTTATGCAGGATTATTTTATTCATTTCAATCTCTGCATCAAATAATTAATGTAGCGGCAAATGAGAATAACGTTTGGCCTATTTTAAAAATCACAGATTCTCCAAGATTTGAATATCGTGGTTTCCTCTTTGATATTTCAAGAAATTTTCATCCTGCTGAAAAAATTAAGCAGATTTTCGATTACATGGGATATTTTAAATTGAATCATTTTGATTTTAGAATAACAGATGACGAAGGTTGGAGAATTGAAATCCCTGGATTGCCTGAATTAACAAGTGTAGGAAGTAATAGGGGATATACAATTGATGAACAAGATAAATTATTCCCCTCATATGGTTCAGGTGCTAATGGTTTAAAGACAGGAAATGGATATATCAGCAGAGCTGAATTTATTGATTTGTTGAAATATGCAAATGACAGAAATATTACTGTAATACCTCAAATTAGTTTCCCTTCACACGCAAGAGCTGCAATAAAGTCAATGAGAGCAAGGTATAATAAATTATCTAAAGCTGATAAAACTGCTGACGCAGAAAAATATCTTTTGGATGATATTAATGATAAAAGCATTTACGTTTCTGCGCAAGGATATAACGATAATATCATATGTATTTGCCAGGAAAGTTCCTACAATTTTTTTAATAAAGTTGTTAGTGAAGTGAACTCAATGTATGGGGAAGCTAAATTAAAAATGAAAAGTTTCCATATTGGTGCAGATGAACTTCCCTATGGATCCTGGACAGAGTCTCCTATTTGTAAAAATTTTATGCAGGAGAATAATATTAACTCAATAAATGATCTATATGATTATAATATTTTTAGGATAAAAAATATATTAGATAATTATGATACTAAAATGGCAGGCTGGGAAGATGTATTACTTTCTCATTCCAAAAAAAGTCAGAGTGAAACACAGATCAAAAAAGAAATGAAAGATCTAAATTTTATCTCTTATGTTTGGAACAATACCTGGGGAGGAGGTCGTGAGGATATGATATATAAATTCGCAAACATGGGTTTTAAAAGTATAATGAGTAATTCTTCAGCATTTTACTTTGATATGGCAGATAATAAAGACATGGAACTTTATGGTTTAAACTGGTCTGGATATGTTGATTATGAAGATGCTTGGTCCACGGAGCCTCATAATGTTTTTGCAAATAAAAAAAGTCTTAAAAAACATAACATAAGTGAAGAATATCTATCTAAGGTAGCTTCATTAGAAGAAGATGCAAAACAAAATTTCTTAGGCATACAATCTCAGTTATGGGGAGAAACTCTTGTAAATCAAGATATTGTTGATGAACTTTTTATGCCTAATCTTGTTGTTTTTTCACAAAGAGCATGGTCAAGCCCTGAAAAATGGATTGAAATTGATGATGAAGATGAGCAGTTGACAGCACATGATCATTCATGGAATATTTTCTCTAACAATTTGGGGCAGCGAATTTTACCAATAACAAATTCTTTGTTTGGAGGAGTTAAATACCATTTGCCTAAACCTGGTGCAATCATAATAAATGACACCCTGAAGGTAAAAGTTAACTTCCCTGGTCTTGATGTTAGATTTACAAGAGATGGTTCAGAGCCAAACATCAATTCAGAATTGTATAATTCACCTTCTTATGTTGATGAGAATGATAAAATTGTACTGAAAGTTTTCGATAAAACTGGAAGAGGAGCAAAATCAATAAAAGCTAATTAAAATATACACCATGACAAATTCTAGTTCCCAAAGATTATTATCACTTGACCTTCTTAGAGGGGTTACAATTATTTTTATGATAATTGTTAACGATCCTGGCTCATGGGACCATGTCTATGCTCCACTATTGCACGCAGAATGGAACGGGATTACACCAACTGATTATATTTTCCCTACCTTCTTATTTGTATTAGGAACTTCAATAGTACTATCGGTAAGTAAACAAAAAGAGAAGGGAATTGAGAATAACAGAATCCTTAAAAAAGTAATATGGAGAGCAGCTAAAATATATTTAGTTGGTTTGTTTTTATGGATTTGGGGTAAATTTTTCAATCATTTTTCTATATCACTTGATGAAATTCGTTGGGTAGGTGTGCTACAAAGAATTTCATTTGTTTTTCTCTTTTGTGCATTGATTCACATGTATACCTCGGTGAGGACCCAAATCTATATTTGTTTTTTAACTCTTGTGGGATATTTAATTGTTATGTGTTACGTGCCTGTTCCAGGAATAGGCTATCCAGATTTAAGCGTGCCAGAAAAAAACTGGGCTCATTATATAGATTCACTGTTTTTACCTGGGGTTTTATGGGAAGATACATGGGATCCTGAAGGTATACTCAGCACTCTTCCATCGATAGTAACAGGTATTTTTGGAATGTTTGCTGGATATATAATAAAAAAATCATCTGATCTGAAAGAAAAAATAATTTATCTCTTTGTTTTAGGTTTCACTCTTTTATTTGCAGGAGATATAACAAGTTATATTTTCCCACTTAATAAAAATTTGTGGAGTACTTCTTTTACTCTTTTAGTGGGAGGAATATCTTGCTTAGCATTTGCGTTTTTTGTTTTTCTTGTCGATTTAAGAGACAATGGTAAATATTTTAAATTTGCAAAAGTCTTCGGCGTTAACTCCATCTTCTCTTATGTCCTTGCTGGTATGATAACATTTATTTTCTATGGCGGCAGTTTATGGGGTTTTGGTTTTAATGATTTGTTCATAGAAAATCTTTCATCCATTGGAATCTCAAAAAAACTATTATCATTTATCTATGCACTTATTTATGTATTAATTATATGGATTCCTACAAATTATCTTTATCGAAAAAAAATATACATTAAGTTATAGATCCATGTACAAATATTATAATGCCTCAAAGAAATTACTCGATAAAATTGTAGAAAAAAATCGTTTAGAAATTGATGAAGCGTCTGAGCTTTTAAGTAAGTGTATTTGTAATGATAAATTGATTCATACTTTTGGGACAGGTCACTCTCACGTAATTGGGCTTGAACTTTTTGTAAGAGCAGGTGGGTTGGCTAATGTAAATTCTTTTTTGGATTCCTCGGTTATGACTTCTGAGGGTGCTAGAAGAAGTGCTGAAATTGAGAGAATTGAAGGCTACTCAAAAATAATATGGGACCAGCATAAAATTGAAAAAGGGGATGTTTTTATCATTATTTCAAACTCTGGCAGAAATGCTATGCCCATTGAAATTGCAATGCTTGCAAAAGAGAAAGGATTAAAAATAATTGGAATAACTTCTATTGAACAATCAAAAAAATATCCCTCCAGGCATAGTAGTGAAAAAAAATTATATGATCTGGCTGATATTGTTATTGATAATTGCGTCCCACCAGGAGACGGCATGCTTGATATTGGAGGGAACAAAACTGGAGCAGCATCAACTTTATCAGGAACTTTTATTGTAAATCTAATTTCAACACAGGCAATGTCCTTGGCGAATGAAAAGGAATTTAAGCTTCCAATTTATTATAGTCAAAACATAGATGGATATAGTAATGAAGATCTCTACAAAAAGTATGAGAATAGAATAAAACATTTATAAAATCTTAACTTTACAATATGGAAAAATTATTTTATCAATTATCTCTAATCATTCTTTTTTTAAATTTTACTAATTTCAGTCACTCTCAATCCTACGTTTCCTTATTTAATGGAAAAGATTTAAGCGGATGGACAATCCATGGAGATGAAAAGTGGTATGTAGATAACGGGAAAATAATCTGTGAGAGTGGGCCTAAAAAAGAATACGGATATCTTTCAACCATTGATTATTACGACGATTTTGAATTAAGTCTAGAGTTTAAACAAGATGCTGATGGTAACAGTGGAGTTTTTTTTAGATCAACTCTTGAGGGAACAAAAATTACTGGGTGGCAGGCTGAGGTTGCTCCGCCAGGCAGTCACACAGGTGGAATATACGAATCTTATGGAAGAGGCTGGTTAATAAAACCAGATTCAGAAAAAGATAGTATACTAAAAATGGGTGATTGGAATACCCTTAAAGTTAAAGTCATAGGTTCAAAAGTCACAACTTATTTAAATGGAATTCAAATGATAGAACTTGACGACAAAAAAATTGGTGAAGGTAAGGGCTCAATCGCACTTCAAATTCATGATGGTGGTGGAATAAAAGTAAGTTGGAAAAATATTAAAATAAAAGTCTTCAAATAGATAGAGATAACATGGAAAAAATCAATTCAAAAACAAAAATTTTCTCATTATTAACTTTTTTTTTGGGAATCACATTAATATTTAAAAGTTGTAAAGAGGAGAAATCATCAAAAAATGATATTCAATGGATTAATCTTTTTGATGGAAAAACAACTAATGGATGGAGAGTTTATAATGGAGATGAAATTCCAAAAAAATGGACTGTTGTTGATGGGAATTTAACTTTTAGTACGAAACTAAAATTAGAAGATGAATTTTCAGGAGGTGGCGATATTATATACTACAAAGAAGAATTTGAAAATTTTGAATTATATGTAGAATGGAAACTTCCAAAAGGAGGTAACAGTGGAATTTTATACCATGTAAAAGAAGGATTCAATAGTCCTTTTGATGTTTCTCCTGAATATCAGCTACTTGATGATGATGGTTGGGAAGAAATCAATAATGCCAAGCTTGAGGATTGGCAAAAAGCTGGAGCTGATTATGCTATGTATACCCCTGACGAAAATAAGAAAAAGTTAAACCCTTATGGAGAATGGAACACTTCTAAAATAGTCCATACAGAAAAAAAAGTTGAACACTGGTTAAATGGAGAATTGATTCTTTCATTTGTCCCCCAATCAGAGGATTGGTATGAAAGGAAAAATTCAGGGAAATGGAAAGATTACCCAGATTATGCAAAATTCAAAAAAGGATACATAGCTCTTCAAGATCATGATAGTCCTATATGGTTCAGAGTAATAAAATTGAGGCCTCTATAGAATTATTTAAAATTTTTATCGATATATAAAAAAAATTTATGGGTGTGAATATTTATACAATGTAAATTATTAGAAATTTGCATAACCTTTTTAGGGCAAATGATGAAAAAAATATTTCTTCTAATTATTTTCTTATTATGTTTTTTTTCATACGCTCAAAAAGAATACTCTCTAAGTAAAATCTCCTCTGATAAAATTAAATTAGATGGCGTCGTAAATACCTCTGAATGGGAAAATGCCATTCAAATACCTTTAATCTATGAACAAGAACCTGGTAACAACACTCAAGCTCAAAGAAGAACTATTGCCTATCTTACTTATTCAGATGAGTTTCTCTATGTTGCATTTATTTCTTATGTAGATCCTAGTACTGAAGTTAGAGCCTCGATGAGGCCAAGAGATAATATGAGTATTTGGAATGATGATATGTTTATTATTCGATTTGACACTTTCAAAGATGCAAGGAATAATTTTGTTCTTGCGTCAAACTCCCTTGGCAGCCAGTTTGACCTCAGAATGCTAAATGCAACAGATGGCATGAATAAATATGACTCGAGTTTTAATGCAAATTTTATCTCTGTTGGATCCATCGCTGAGGACAGATATCAAGTAGAATGGAAAATTCCATTTTCTGAAATTCCATCTCCAAATGGAGAAAATCAGCAATGGAACTTTAATCTTGGCAACAGATATTACAAAGATGGGAAAAGTATTGACTTAGGAAGTCAGACATTAGATAGAGATAATCCATGTGAGATATGCCAAACCACTGATGTCTTAAACATAAGTAATATTAAAGTAAAGAAACGCTTTGAGTTACTTCCCTATGTTTCGGCTTCTGCTCAAGGTGAAAGGGAAAATATAGATGATAAAATTAATTATGACCCTCTTGAAAGAAGAGCTGGTTTTGGAATAAATATGGACTTTAGCAAAACTACATCTCTCGAGGTTACTTTTAATCCAGATTTTTCTCAAGTGGAAGCAGATGTTACAAGAATTGATATCAACTCAGCTGTTTCTCTTAGATATCGCGAAAGAAGACCATACTTTAGTCGAGGGACAGATATTGTTCGCTTTAGTGATGGTGCATTTTATTCAAGATCTATAAGCAATCCATCTATTTCAACAAAACTATTAAGTCAAAATTCAAATAGCAGAATTTTTTTCTTAACTGCTGTTGATCAAGATTCTCCTTATTTAATTGCTAGTGAAGATAAGTCCTATTTAGGACAAGGAGGTCAGAGCTTTGTAAATGTTTTTAGGTATCAAAGAATAATAAACGATAAAACACGAATTGGAATGTATTCATCAAATCGATTTTATAAAGATGGAGGATACGGTAATTTACTTGGTATTGATGGTCTATTTATATTAAACAAGAAATGGAGATTAAACTATGAGCTTTTTAAAAACTTTAATCAAGAGCCTAATAAAAATTGGATTGACAGCTCAGATAAAATTGGAAATCGCTCAGTTGCGCTAAATGGCGAAGAATTTAATGGTGATGCTTTATATCTTACTTTTGAGAGAAATACTGAGCATTGGAAAAGTTATTTTACCTACAGAAATATATCTCCTGAATATCAAACTGATGTTGGATTTGTTGTCAAAAATAATCGCCGATGGGCCACCCTCGCTCATGGATATCAAAATATTTTAGATAAGAAAAATCTTAGAAGCTTTGAGCTTGGAACAAAACTGGATGTAAACTATACTTTTGATAATAATCTAAAAACTATTTCACTCGATGGAGAGTTTCAAATTGAAACAATTGGTAATACCGAAATATCATATACTTATGATTGGGATATTTTTAAAAATTTTATGGATATTGATTTTAAGGATCTTCCAACTTCAGATCTTAACATAAGAAGTTCTCCAACTGAATTTTTTAATTTTAATATTTCATATGAATGGGGTAAAGATTTAGCTTATAATGAAGAAATCCCTGAAAAGGGTAAGCTTAAAACATTTTCTATCTATGCTTCATTTCAAATCAATGAAAATTTGAATATTAATGGATTATTAAATTATTCTGAACTTAAGACTCTTGACGCATCTGAATATTACTTTTCAGGAAATATTTTTAGATTAACTACAAGATATCAGTTTTCAAATTTTTTAAATTTAAGACTCATTGCTGAAAAGAATACATTTAATAAGTCCTTTTTTATTCAGCCACTGGTTCAATGGAATCCAAATCCCTCTACTATATTTTATCTTGGAGGAAATCAAAATACTGATTTAGAAATTGATCAGGAAATTATTCCTCTTCTCAAATTCAGAAGATCACAAATTTTCTTTAAATTTCAATACTTAATTGGACTTAAAAAATAATTGAATTTTTTTTTATATTTTTAAACATCTCACTATGAGAAAAAGAAGAGATTTTTTAAAAATTTTCAGCGCTTTCAGCGGATTATCGTTTATGCCATCATTTGCTTGGTCATCTTCAAATCAGAGATTTCTTAGAACTGCACATATTGGGGTTGGAGGAATGGGCTTTGAGGATTTAAAAGCTATTTCATCTCATAGTGAAGTTGAAGTTGTTGCCTTATGTGATGTTGATAGTGATGCCTTAAAAAAAGCAAAAGAATTATTCCCAAAAGCAGATACATATAAAGACTATAGAAGAATGCTTTCAAGTAATGCAAACAAAATAGATGCAGTGATTGTCTCAACCCCTGACCACACTCATGCTCCTGCATCAATAATGGCAATGAAAATGGATAAACATGTTTATTGTCAAAAACCTTTAACGCATCACGTCTCTGAGGCTCGAACCATGAGTGAATTAGCAGAAGAAAAAAACTTAGTTACTCAAATGGGTATTCAAGTTCATTCGTTCTATGACTATAAACTTGCTACTTTATTAATTCAATCTGGAATAATTGGCAAAGTAAGTACTGTAAGGGCTTGGTCTCCAAAAAATTGGGGATATGATGGCCCTAAACCACAAGGGGAAGATCCTATACCTGAAAATTTGGATTGGAATCTTTGGCTTGGTACTGCGCCTAAAAGACCTTATAAAGACAAAGTTTATCATCCATACAACTGGAGAAAGCTTGTTGATTACGGATGTGGGACCTTAGGCGATATGGGAGTTCATATTTTTGATACACCTTATAATGCACTTGCTCTAGACGTTCCACTTACAATAAAAAATAGTTGTAGAAAACCTAATGGGTTTGGATATCCTGAAAAAAATATAGTTACTTATACCTTTCCAGGAACACCTTATACGACCGATACACTTGAATGGATTTGGCATGATGGTGCTGATGCACCAAAATATCATAGAGATTTAAAATTACCTAAAAAAGAAAAGCTCCCCCAGCAAGGAGCAATGTTTATTGGAGAAAAAGGGAAATTATTGCTCCCACATTTTATGGAACTTCCAAGATTAATTGTTGATGGAAAATACAAAGAGATAGACATTACTCCTTTTGAAAAGTCAAAACAAATTGGTGATCCTGTCAGAAATTACGAAAAAGAATCTCCCAAACATTATCATCAGTTTGTTGATGCTTGTTTGGATAAAGGAACTTGCACTGCTCCGTTTTCATATTCTGCAAAACTAACTGAAACAATTCTACTGGGAGTTATAGCAGGAAGATTTCCAAACAAAACTTTACACTGGGATAAAAAAGCCTCTAAATTTCAGGAACCTGAAGCCAACAAATATTTAAATTTTGAATACAGAGATTTTTAATCCCAGATCTCAAAAAAAATCCTTTCAAAAAAATAGAAAATGCTTAAAAAAATAACAATTTTTATAATGTCTTTTTTCTATGTATTCATTGGCATAAAACATTTTACTGATCCTGATTACTTTTTAGGAATTATGCCTCCCTATATTAGTTGGCATCTAGAACTAGTTTATTTAAGTGGATTCTTTGAAGTTGTTCTAGGACTAGGTCTACTTACAAAATATAGACGTTATTCTGCTATTGGTTTAATAATGCTTTTAATTGCTGTTTTCCCTGCTAATATCCATTTAATTTTAAGTGAGGAAGCACAAATGTCAATTAATATTACCAAGCAAACAGCAATTATTAGAGCTCCTTTTCAACTTCTGTTCATAGGTTTAGCCTATTGGCATTCAAAGCCATAATTTTTGTCAACTCACATCATAGAATTATATTTGTCCTTTTAATCAAATGAAATTATACCTATATCAAATTGATGCTTTTACAGATAAAGTCTTTGGAGGTAATCCAGCCTGTGTTATTCCTCTTCATAAATGGCTAGAAGATGAAAAACTTTTGAAGATAGCTCAAGAAAATGCTGTTTCAGAAACTGCTTTTTTTGTTCAAAATGATGATTTTTTCCATTTGCGTTGGTTTACCCCTGATATTGAAATGGATCTCTGCGGTCATGCAACACTTGCGGCTGCATATGTTATAAAAAAATATTTAAAATTCCCTAAAGATGTTATTCCTTTTAATAGTCTGAGTGGTAAATTAAACGTTCATGTCAATGATGAAAATTTCACTTTAGACTTCCCATCAAGGGATCCTGTTAGTTCTGAATTGCCTTTAATTATTAAAAAATCACTTAGTATACAACCACAAAAAATCCTAAAATCAAGAGATTACTTTTTAGTATATAATAATCAAAAAGAAATTGAAGATATAAAAATAGACCGATCGATAATTGATCAAATAAATCTTGACCCTGGGGGAGTTATTATAACTGCAGAGGGTAATAATTGTGATTTTGTTTCAAGATGGTTTGCCCCCCAATCAACTATTTTTGAAGATCCAGTAACTGGATCAGCGCACTGCTCATTAATCCCATATTGGAGCAAAGAGTTAAATAAAAAGAAAATGGAGGCAATCCAGCTTTCATCAAGAAAGGGGAAACTATTTTGTGAGGATAAAGGAGAAAGGGTACTCATTAGTGGAAAAGCTACTACTTACTTAATTGGAAATATTTGGATTGATTAAAATCGCTGTGAGAGGAAATAAAAAATTTCTGTTTTTTCTTTTTTCATTGTCTATTCTTTTTTTGAATGGGCAAACTAAAAATATTAGGGTTATAGATTCATTAACAAACGATCCTATCTCTTTTGCTACTGTTATTTTTTCAAATAATACAGGGATAATAACAGATGATAACGGGAGATTTGAACTTTTAGAAGAACAATACCTTAATAATGATTCAATCTATGTCTCTTTTATTGGATATAAAACATTATCTAGAGAATTATCTAGTCTTAAAGACACCCTTTTGATTTTATCACCAAATCCTATTGAACTTAAAGAAATTGTCTTGACTAATCGAGAATTTTCTGCTGAAGAAATTGTAGAGAAAATCCGTGAAAACATTAATCAAAATTATGAAATTCAAATTTTAGATAATCTGCTATTCTTTGGCCAAAAAGAATCAAACGAATTAAAAAGAATAAACATTAGCAAATATAAATCTTCAATAAAAGAGCTCAATAAAGGCTTTCTTGATAGCATGCTGAACTCAATGGATAAAAAAAATGAATACGCCATAGAAGTTTTAGGCAATTACTCTGGAAGTTTTAAAAAGGAGCAACAAAAAATAAACCTTATAAAAGCAAGAGAGACCTATAGTCAAGAAAAAGATCTGACTGTTCTTGCGCTTGAAGAAAAATTTGAAGAGGCTATTAAAAATAACGTTAAATCAAATTCTTATTTTAAAGTAAAATCAGGGATTTTTGGAGGAGAAATGGACAACGAATATTTCGATAATCTAAAACCTGATGTAGACACTACAGATACTGAAGCTATTAAAAGAGAGCTCACTGAGAAAAACAAAAAAGAAATGAAAAGGAAACTAGATTTTGCCAAAAACAGAAAAAGTGAACTAAATTCAATTCTAAGCTATTTATTTTATGCTCCGAAAACAAAATTAAACTTTATAACAAAATCAAACAGGTATAATTTCACTTTAAATGAAATGACATACTTTGCTAAAGACCCAGTTTACGTCCTTTCTTTTGAACCAAGGTGGGGAGAAGATTACAAAGGAACTATCTATGTTTCTATGGATGATTTTGCTGTCTTAAGAATGGATTTTGAAAATGTTAAATCTGTCTGGGGTTTTGATTTATTTGGAGTCTCGATCGATGCTTATAAGAGATCAGGGAGAATTATTCTATCAAAAAATAATCAAGGGAAATATTCCCCTAAATATTTTCAGTTCTCAAGCGCAACAAAGTTTGCAGTAGACCGACCCCTTAAGTTTATTGAAAAAAATAAATTCGTTCGAGGCCGAAGAAAACAAAATGAGATATCAATGCGAATAGATCTAGAAACAACAAATCTTTCTCAAAGAGAGGTCAGAATTTTTGATTCCAAGAATCTATCCCTTTCAGAATATGATGCCATCAAGGAGAAAAATACTGTCCTCCCAGAATTTTATGAAAGGTTTACTACTGACTTCTGGGAAGAATTAAAAACCTCTTCCAAAACCCTTCAAGAATAAACTATTCAAATTAGCCACGAGATAGAAAATGTAAAGGTCAAAATCAAAAAGTGCCTAAAACCTATTTTTGTCTTCCTTGTGCTGCCCATCTAATCCCTCTTTTTTGAATTTCAAAAGCTTCAGGGACCTGAAAATCTCTGAGAAAATGGCCAATCGAGGAGTAAAAAACCCTGCCTTTCCCATAATTCTTTTTCCAAACTACTGGCATTTGATTCCCCGTAATCCATGTAAGTTTTTTATCCTTTGATTCAATCATTTTATCATCTCTCCACTCATACAAAGGATAGCTCTCTTGATTAAATGTTGTTGTGGCAAGGACCTTGATATTAGGATCAACAAGCATATAGTATTGTTCAGTATTCTTAAGTAAGAAATCTTTAATCCCATGAGTGATAGGGTCTTTTGAATCAGCAATATTAACCTCAAAATCTATAAATCCGCCAGGGTGTGAGAGGAAAATCCCTCCAACAAGAAATTGATATTTTAAGTTGTCTCTAAAAGCATCTGCCATCCCTCCATGCCAACCCGCAAATCCAGCCCCATCAATTATAGCATCTAAGAGTCCTTGAAACTGATCTTCATTAATTTTTCCCATCGACCAATTCTGTATAATTAAATCTGTTTTGCTCATAATTTCTTTATCTGTATAGATATCCAATGAATTGTAAACATTGACAATAGCTCCTTCAGATTCTAACCAGGGAACAAAAAATTCTACAGATTCCTTGGGTTTATGTCCAGGCCATCCTCCCCATACATAAATGACTTTTTTCCCTTTTAGAGAATTCAATAAATCTTCCCCTTGCCCAAAAGTTCCTAGGGTAAACAAAAATGCAAGTGCAAAAACAAATCCCTTCACAAAACAAATTTATCAAAATAAAACTAAGGCTATCCACCTAATCATGCATTTGAAATTAATTACTTTAGTAAGCCTATGGGAAAAGATATGACGAAGAAGCTATTTTCTTACGCGTCATTAATAGCAAAATTATTGTTTTCTGAACTAAACGTATATTTATATTCCATTTCAAAATACTAAAGACTAAGAATAGGCAGCAAAACGAGTTTATCAATATTCGAATTATGAAAAAAATAATCTTATCAGTAACAATACTTATTGCAGTAATTAGTTGCCAATCAACAAAAAAAGAAAAAGAGTCGGTAGAGACTGGACAACTAATATCAGAGACAGTAAGCACTGAAGATGATTTCTTTTCTGAAAAAGGAAGAATAGTCACAACTGCAACATATCCAACAGATGAAACATCTCGCCAAATTCTAAAGAATCAAGATTTAGTCGGTGTAAACGCATTTATGCACA
>MDTE01105402.1_pt1 | contig 16120 bp, 8 predicted proteins | sample 811231 | NCBI WGS metagenome assembly MDTE01 (sample SAMN05326651, study PRJNA326480) | marine metagenome | isolation source: seawater | place: Indian Ocean: Red Sea | collected 2010
AGGTTCCCCCTTGCCCAATTCCATCCGGGCCGCATCGAAATTGCCCTTCGCGATCAATCGCGTGGCGTTCCGCTGAGGATCGTGCTGGGCCCGGGCCGGGGCCACTGTCGCCCCGACGACAATCAGTACCACGACGACATCGACTGTCCGAATGACACCACCGCGGATACTCACAATCATCATGGACTCTCCACGACCTCTCCGCCTGACTTGGTCGCCAGCGCCTGGATGTACTTGGAATCCACCGAGATCGGCACAAAGATCACCCTGCCATCCGCCATGCTCACATGGAACCCACCGGGTCGCAGGCCACCGAGCCCCGCCTTGGGATCCGTGGCCTTGATCTCGTGATCAACCGGCTTGGTCCATGGCACCGCCCGATTGTCATCCACTTCAACCAGCACCACCGTCCGTGACGTGCCATCGGTAATCTGGCGCAGGTTGACCCCCGTCGTAGACACCACCGAATCGGCTCCGACGACCGCCAGGTAATTGGTCACACCGCCGGATGGCAGGTTTGGATTGGCATACGTTGGGGGCATCAGTCGAATCAACTGCCTGTTGTGCGGACTGTTCCACGGCTCGTTGAGTTTGAACCGACTGTACAGTGCCTGTTGATCGATATACGGCAGGATGTGCACCCGCCAACTCAACAGCGGTTTGCCGTTGTTGTCGTAGTTGGCTCGAGTCGGAAAATGCCTGTCCGTGTCGTTGTCGTGGTAATTGTGCAAGGCAACTATCAACTGCTTCAGGTTGTTTTTGGTCCGGGCGCGTCGAACTGCCTCGCGAGCGACTGGAAGTGAGCCAGCCAACAACGGTACACAAGCGATCACCAACATCAGCCGTTTCGCTGAACGTAGCATTGGATTTCTTCCGTGTTGCCGTGACGTGTCTTTGTTGCCGGTCCCGAAACCTCTCCGATCGATGGCCCAACTCTATCCTCGCCCCAACCACGGTACTACCACGCCCGATTCGTGGCCAACCGCCTCAGTCGACCGACTTCAGTGGGTAGTGAAACCCGAGGTCCACCTGCAGCGTGTCGCGAACCCGATCGGATCGAGTGGTCCGTTCATCCAGCCCGCTGTCGGCAGCCAACCGCGAACCGGCATTCACACAAGGGCTCGCCCCCACATCGCCCAACGCCTTGTGTCGCAACAAAAAACGGTGTTTGGAGACCACCTGGAAACACGGGTCCGATGCCAGGTTCTTGCCCCGGTCACCACCTCCCTCTGGCACTCCTCCCTGCACACAACAATGCGAGAATGTGGGCTGCCCGGTGCCGAGCCCCACTGCGAGCGGATTGCCCCAGATGATCGAGTCCACGATCCGCGGTGAGGCGTCACCTTGCAACGTCACCCCCACCTTGCCTGCACCGGTGATCGTGCAATTGGACAGTCGAACCCGGTCCGCGCCTCCGACTATTCTTATTCCGTACGGCAACGCCGGCTCACCCGAAGAATCCACCAGCACGTTTCTCAGCGTGAATTGACCGGCGCTGGCGTTGATATTCAACGCCCGAACCTGGGCATCACGAACCGAAATGCGGGTGTCCGACAGCGAAAGCGGCCCACCCGGTTCGGGACTGGACTTGGAACCGTAGGCCCACCCCAGGTGAATCACTCCATAGTGCCCGCCCACGACACGGACACTGCCCAACGGTCCGGCCAGCATCACCGGAGCAGGGCACCGAACGTCATACAGGCTGACATCGAGAACACGATTGCGTGGAAACCTGTCACGGGGAGCGCTGTGGCTGTAGATGCCATACTTGCCGCCGACTTTCTCGATCCGCACTCCCCTGAGCTGAATATCGCGAGAGATATCCACCGGCCCATCCTTCCAGTGGTTTCTGAGTCCAAACGCGTTGCCCCTGGGAACATTGGTGACCGAACAATCCACCACGCGGATGTGTCGCACACCGTCCTCGATCTCCCACGCGTTTCCCGTTGACTTCGGCGCATTGCGGGCGTGGCAATCGATGAACCTGATGTTGGTCGTGATCGCACCGGACCCCTTGTCGGCATCGCCGCTGGCATCGAAACCGTCCTCGAGCCAGTCCTCAACCACGCACCCCCGCACCTCGCAGTCACTCGACCCCGCCCCGATGTCCAACCCGACAAACGGTCGCAGGATCGTGACATCGCGAACCTTCACGAGATGACCGTGCTCAACCACGATCGCCCGGGGATTGTAATAGTCGTCCTGGCGGTAGATGTTGGCATCGACGGTCAGTCCCCGGATCTCGACGCGGTGGACCGGCTTGTTCGGCTTCCCTGTCACCCACAACACGTGGACCTGGCTATCGGTTGTCCGCTTGGCCTTCGTCCCGTTGGCGGCACCATCGGCCAGCTTGATCGTGGCCCCCTTGCCACTGAGTTTCACGTTGCTCGAACGGATGACCACCGTGCCACTGACCAGGTAGGGCTGCTTGGCCGGAGGAAACACCACGGTGCCACCTCCCGCGGCGACCACCTGTGAGATGGCCTTGTGAATCGCAGCCAGGCAGTCCGTCTTGCCGTCGGCGACCGCCCCCAGATCGGTAACACGCACTCGGGCAGCGGACGTCTGTCGCGAGACGACCGGGAACAGAGCCCCCTGCGGTTGGCCACCGGCAACAGCCTTGGCCCCGGACAACCGGTAACGATCGACCTGTCCGCCCTGCGAGTGCCAGATCTGGTCGGGATGCCCCGGGACAAAATCGAAGCCCTCCAGGTGCATCCGCGTCTCGGCGATCTCCCAGACACGTGTCGGTCGCTGGACGGTTTTGTCGAGCGTCTTGGGCAAATCGAATTCAAACAGGCCGTCCATGCTGCCAAAGGTGTGAATCGAGTAAAGCTTTCCGCCGGCAACCCGAACTCCCTGGGAGAAATGCATCGCGGCGGGGTAGCGGAACACTCCATCGCGCACGATCTCGTCTCCGTCGAAACGGTACCTGTGAATTCCCAGGTCCCGCAGGTCGCCGACCCACAGGTGCGTGCCGTCAAAACAGACCGGATCAATCCAGGTGAGATCCTTGGTGATGTCCCACGTCTGGACCACCGACAGGTCGCTGGCCCGGATCTTGGCCACTTTCCCGCGATCCAGCGTCTTGTCGTACTTGCCCCCTTCGGGACCGTGCAACAGGCCCGCCCACAGGAAGCCGTCGTGATAGTCGATCGCCCCGAAGTGATTGACCCCGTCGATGCGGATGGTCTTCTGCTCGATCAACTTCCAGTTCTTGTCGAAGCGGCAGATGGTGCGAGCGTTGGACGCGAAGTTGTGAGTCTTCCCCAGGGCCAGTCCCTGGGTAGCGGCTCCTCCGCCCAGGCTCCGCTGCTCGAGCAACGTGGACAGGGGTGTTTTCAGACCGGCCTGTTTCAGTCGCGACCGAAAGACCGGCAGCAAACGGGCGACACCCTGCTTCTCGGCAACCTGGATCATCGCCCCGACCCGATCGACCAGGGGAAATTCGACTCCGGCCGCAAACAGCCCAGCCACCTTCCCGGCCTCGTTGGCACAGCAGTAGTTGATGCGGATCTTGTGCTGCTTCAGCAACCGCGTATGGGCCGGGTCAACCGTTGCACCGCCCAGCAACTGGATGAAAGCCGTCTTGGCTGCGATCGTCTCATCGACGTACCTGCGGGAATTGGCCTGCCGTTCCATGTTGCAGATCTTGATCTCCGCGTGAGCACGACGGGCCGCAGCCGCCGCACGAGCGCCACAGGCCAGGAACGCCTGGTGTTGTCGCCGGTGGGCGACAATCCTGCCGGCCACCTGTCCGGCCAGTTTTTCGGCCTGGCCGGGCGTCTCCTTCAGGTGAACATTCAGCCAGATGTTCTCTGGCATCATCGCCAGGGCCTCATCGAGCGTCGGCATTCTCACACCCGCAAACCGCTTCTCTTTCCAGCCGCCGGCGTCGAGTTTCTTGAGTTCCTCGAGCGTCAGGCTCGAGACAGCCCCCTTACCGTTGGTCGTGCGATCGACCGTCGAATCGTGGATCAGCACCAGTTGACCGTCTCGTGAAAACGTCACGTCGAACTCGATCATCTGTGCTCCCAGGCGAATCGCCTCACGAAACGCCTCGATCGTGTTCTCTGGATGCGTGTCACTGGCCCCGCGATGGGCGCAGATCCCGCGGTCGGGCATGGTCACAGAACCCTCTCCCGGCCCACCCCCGGTTGCCGGCGACAGTCCCGTGCAGCAGAACACCGTCAAAATCACGCAGTTGGCAACCCACCGTCGACTGGTCATGACAAGCTCCTCAACTCCTGGCACTTGTGGTCCCGGAACCGGTCTCCCGTCCGTCCACATCGGCTCATGCTAGCGTCACGAAATTTCGCACGCCAACACATCCACGGTCCCGGTTCGATAGTGTCACGTCGTTCACCGTGTGGATCGCTGTGACACCAGGAACTCAACCAGGTCGATGAACTCCTGCTGGGTCAGCCTCTTGTCGACACCGTCAGGCATCGTGCTGATCTTCTGCACCGACTGCTCTTCGATCTCCGACTTCATGATCGTGTGCAACTTCCCCTCCTTGTCGCCAAGGGTCAATTCGTTCGGTGTCTCTGACACGCGAACCCCTGTCAGCACACGACCGCTCTCGAGCACGACCACCCGCGTCTGGTAACTGGGTGCGATGGCGCGGCTGGGCTCAAGCACTGCTTCAATCAGGTGGATCCTCGAGAACCTCCGGCCCACTCCGGTCAGGTCCGGGCCGATCCGTGCACCGGTTTTTCCGATCCGGTGGCAGCGGGCGCACAGGCCTCGCCGCTTGATGTCTCGGAAGATCCGTTCACCGAGCACGACATCGCCTTTTTCCTTCAGTGCCCGCTGGGCATAGGTCTCGAGCACACCCTTGAGCGTCCGGTCACGGAACCGGACCTGCAGACGGCTGGGTCGATTCCAGTCGACCCAGGCCACCAGCCGATTGACGCCTTGATTGAGTTTCGCGTGAAACCGGTCACTGTCCGGCTGAAACCCTCTCACCCCGTCACGGCGGTAGACCTCTGTGCCGTTGATCTCCACCCGTAGCCGCCCTCCGGCTGCGGCCAGGAATTCGACCTCCTTGTTCGTCGTCGAACTCACATCGGTCCAGGCCACCCTCACGGTCTTCTCATCGGACACCTTGGCCCGGGGCAACGCAACGGCGGGATCAGCCCCGGCCGCCATCACCACCCCGGCCACATCTGTCTCGATCTCCGACCCGGGCGACCCGACCTGTTTGATCAACCCGGTGGCCTCCTTCTCGGTCATCACCTCGGTGGCCCGCCATCGCAACAGCAGCCCGCCGTCTCCCTGCAGATCCGCCCGTGCGATCGCCAGCTGCTGCCCGGTCACGACCTTTCTTGACTCCAGGCGATCGAGCGTCCCAAACACCCGCACCTGGACCGAGGTGGAACGGTAGGTCCTGGCCAGGGAACGAATTCGCCGCAGGTCGCTCTTCTCACCGAACGCCCCCAGGTAATCCAGACCGGCGGTCAAAGTGACGTCGTCATCCAGCGCAGATCGAGCCGCCTTCAGACTGCCGGGCTGCCCCAGCGCAACGAGTGCCTGGAGGCTCGCAGCACGGACACCGGGATCAGGATCGCCGGCCGTTTTGATCAGTTCCGCCGCCACACTTTTGACCTTCAATCGTGCCGCCGCCTCGGCCGACGCCCGACGAACCCCGGCAAACTTGTCGTCCAGCAACCGGCTCAATCGAGCCGCCAGGCGATCACTGCCACGTCGGGCCAGCGCCGTGATCGCCGCAGCACGAACCGCCCCCTCCGACGATCCGAGTCCCCTCTCGAGCAATCCGCCGGGATCCACACCGTCTCGCCGTCCCAGTCGTTCCACCACATCTGCCAGCACGGCCCCCTGTTCGAGACGTTTGCCGAGAGCAACCAGGCGGCTTCCCGCAACCCCTTTCCACCGCTGATCGACAATCGCCAATGCCGCCAAGCGATTCGACTCCGGGTATCCAGATTCGGTCACCACACCAACCAACGCCGCCGTCGAACCATCGGTCACCTCGGCACCAATCGCGTCCAGCAACACCTTCACCGCGGCGGCATCCCTTTCAGTCGTCAGCCAGTCAGCCAGGACCCCGGCCGGCACGGGCACACCCTGCCGTCTCATCGTGATCAGCGTCGCCACCCGGACCGTGCGGTCCTTGTCGGTCAGCACCCGTCCCAGGGCCTGGCCAATCGACTTCGTTTTGTCCCAGTCCCGGGAATTGACCGGCCGTGGTGCCGGACGATAACCCCAGTACTTCCAGGTCGCCGGCTTTCGCCAGACCCGAGTCAACCACTCGGCATACTCCCGTCGCCGGTCGACACGCCCCTCCGACTCGAGTTGCTTGATCAACCAGTCGATCACCACCGGCTCGTAGCGGTCAGCCACTGCCCGGAGTGCCATGGCACGTGCCGGATGCGACGACGGCAACTCGAGCAATTCGAGGGTCGATTCCCAATCGGCCACTCGTCTCAGGGCCTGCTGGCCCGCGTGCAGACGAACGGCGTCAAGCGTCTTGGCGGTGTGCGATTTCAACCAGGCCGACAACCCCGTCCATCGAAGTCGTCCCAGCGCCACGATCACCTCGCGGTGGACCCGAGAATCGGCTCGCTGTCCCAGTCGAGCCAGACGCTCGGCAACCGCCACATCACCACGGTGGCTCTCGATTCGATCACTCACCAGCACCGGATCGGTGAGATCAGCAATCGCACGAATTGCCTGGACCTTCACTCGCACACTGGGATCTCCAGCGGCAACTCGGATCAGGTCGTCGACCGCCCCACCGCCGGTGTGGGCCAAAAGCCAGACAGCGTGCATTCGGGCCAGGATCCGCTCGGGCCGATTCGCCATCGCGCCACCCCGCAGCAGTTCTTCCATGGGCTTGCGCCAGGTGTCTTTCGGCAGTCGCAACAGCGCGGCCCCGGCCGCCTCGCGTTCCAGTCGGCTCGTCGACCCCAGCCGCCCAAACAACTCGGGAATGGTCGACTCTTTCGCGGGTGAACGATTGGACGACACGGCCGCAGGTGCTCCCTTGGGGACGATCCGGTAAATGCGGGCCCGACCGCGCCGGGGTCGCTGACCATCGGCCCAGTCGGAGATGTAGAGTGCTCCGTCGCGTCCGACGACCGCGTCGGTCGGCTTGAATCCATACGGATCCGTCGGAGATCCGGTGGCAAAGACTTGTTCACGCATCGGCGCAAAACCGGCTCCGGCCGGTTGCCGTGGGTAGAAGACAACCGAACTCCCCCACTCGCAGAAGAACAACCCACCCCGATACGCTTCGGGAAAACCGGTCTCCCCGTAGAACACCCCGCCGGCCGACGAGCCACGCCCCATATCGGCCAGGGGGCCCAGTGCCAGTTCACGCCGTTCGCGGTAGTGATAGGGGTAACCGTGATCCGCACCGTGAATGCTGTGATAGACCCGGATCATGTAGTCGCCACCGTCATTCTCATTGTCGCGGACGAAGACGTTCAGGTCGTCATCCAGTGCCAGGTCGTAGATGTTGCGGAGCCCCCCTGAAAACACGTGCAGATCACTGCCATCGAAACGGCATCTCAGGATCCCCCCCTGCTGAAACAGCAGGCGGTCTCCTTCGGGACGCTTCACGTCGGTGCCGTTGTCACCCATCGAGAGGTACAACCACCCATCGAACCCGGCGACCACACCGTTGGCACAGTGAAGCCGCGAATTGTTCTTCTCGGGCTCCAGCCCCAGCCCTCGCAACAGGTCGTGCCGCTGATCGGCGACACCATCCCCGTCGGTGTCGCGAAGCGCGGTCAGCAAGGGCGAGTGCATCACGAAAACGTTGCCGTCGTACCAAGCCAGTCCCTGGATCGAATTGAACCCCTTGGCATAGACGGTCGACTGATCGGCATACCCGTCACCGTCGGTGTCGGCGATCAACCGCACCTCGTCACGCCTGACAATCTTGATGCCCAGTCCGGTCATGTAGTCATGGGCCACCAACAGCGTTCCGGGTCGTGGACCGATCGAAATCACCGAGGGGTATTCGACCAGTGGATCACAGGCGAACAGGGTCGAAACAAACCCGTCGGGAACGACCAGCGGCGGGAACCGTTTCTCGGTCTGCGGACCAACAGCCGGCGACTTGTCGTCGGCACGACTCGAAACGGAAACCAGTGACGCCAGCATCAGTGCCAGGCCAAGAACAACGCGTGGCGAGGAAACAGTTCGACGATTCATGATGCGATCCTCGGACAGCCCTTGTCGGTGTACATGCCCACATGATGACCGAACGACGACTCGATTGAGAGTCCACCGCCTGGGCCACGCCGTCACAGTGGAACCAGTCGGACCGATTGCAGTACGCTCCCCGGTTCGCAGTTCCACCCACTCCTGCTTACCGACGGTCATTCCATGGACCACCTGTTCACAGTCGACTCACTGTCCGAACTCCGGGACGTCATGCCCGGATCGGCTCGTTCAGCCTTCGTCCTCGGACACACTCGCCCCGGCGACGGCGGTGGCGGAATGTTCCACTGGAACGCGTCGTCCAGAACCCCGGACGACAACGGCCTGGTGGTGGCCCCTCCTGAGAAACAGACAGGGCGATGGACCCGTGTGGATTCGGGTCCCCTGGACATTCGCTGGTTCGGTGCCAATCCGACAGAGGATGCCACCAAGGCCATCCAGGGGGCGCTCTCGGCTGCCCATCGTGGAGGGGAAGTTTCGATTCCTGCCGGAACATTCGGCATCAGCCAGCCACTCCGTATCCCCCAGGGTGTCCACCTGTCGGGAACCGGTCTGCTGTCGGTGCTGAACTACTCGGGACCAGCCAAAACGGGATGTCTGCGAGTCGACGGGGTCCCCCGATCGATTTCGCTGGCCATCTCGCGGCTGAACATCCTGGTCCAGACCGAGGGAGCCTACGGAGTGGACCTCAGTGGCATGAGCTACAGCCGGTTCGATCACATCACCGTGCACCTGCGACAACCCAACACGTCCGGCTTCTTCGGCCCCGGCAACACCCAGTCCCCCTACTACAACGTCTTCACGGGTTGCCACGTCGCCGGGACAGCCGATTACAAGACCAACGGCTGCGTCGGATTCGATTTCACCTACGATCGGGGTGAACAAATGCAGTCGGCCAACGCCAACCAGGTGTACGGGGGGCACCTGTCCACTTGCCAGGTCGCAGTCCGTTGCCTGGGGGTCGGCAACGTGTTTCACGGCCAGGTGATCGAGAGCGGGGACATCGGTTACCAGTTCGACCTTTGCCCGGCCCGCAAAACGATGGCCCAGCGAGGAATCGTCAACGACGTGGTCGGCTGTTACACCGAACACGTCCGGATTCCGATCGAACAGAAACACGCCGACGCATTTGTCACCGCACAACTGACCTACGTGACCGGTTACGAACGAGTCTTCCAGGCCGAGTCCACCCGGAACTGCGTCGTACTGTCATCCCACTACGGCCAACTGCCGCAATCCCGGAGCGTCTTCGATCGTCGGGTCAATGTCGTCACCGCTCCACCCGAAAAATCCCAGGGCAACCAGTAACCCGGGGTACGGAGATTTCGGACTCACCACTCCCACGACCGACAGGACATCCTCATGCCTCGCTCGTTGCCGATGACCGCCGCGTGGTTTCTCACACTGGTGATCTGTGCCCTGGACGCCCCCTGGCCCCGGGAGACGCCCGCTGCTGTCCGCAAGACATTCGTCAATTCGACAGGGATCAGGATGATCTCGGTCCAGGGCAAGCGATTCGACGCCTGGACTCCCAGTGCCAAGCAGTTCTATCTGCCGCTGAAGAACGGCAAGCGTCCGACAGCCGCCTGTTGATGACGATGTACGGACGACTGAACGGAGACCGGGTGCGAGAAGATTCGCCCGTGGCCTACGAGATGGGCAACCCCTGGATCAAAACACGTGTCATCGTGGCTAAGTCCAAGGACCGTGGGCAGAACTGGCAGTATCTCTCGACGGTCAGCTACAACCCGCAATTGGGATTCGAGGGACAGAACGAGAGTGACCTGATCCGTCTGTCCAACGGTCTGCTTGCGGTTTTCACGCGGACCGAGATCCACGGCTACATCGCCCCACACGAACGCCGGAACCTGGACCAGCCGCTGCTGGTCGGCTGATGACGGGGTCAATTGGAGATGAACCAGAAACGACCGATCTTCTTGAGGACGATCAACTTCTTCCCGCCCACCGGCTCGACCAGTGTGAAGGTCGCCACGCGACCGGTCGAATCCAGCTTGGGCCCGACGTCCTTGATGGACCTGAGCACGGCGAGCAATCGGGCCGCCTTCGTCGTCGAGAATCCCTCGACCAGTTGCTCGAAAGTCTGCCGCTTGAGGATCTGCTTGAGTTGTTCCGGAGGAACGACTCTTTTGAGAACGGCGGCGTGATCCTTCCTCTCCAGCAAGCGGATCACCTCACTGATGGTCGTCCGAAGTCCGGTTCGAGGATCTATCGTCTTGCGGATGATCCCGGCAGCGTGACCGGCCAGGGCCCTGGACCCATCACGGGTGAAATGAACATTCGCCGGACGCTGGATCTCTTTCAGCCGCGCCTTGGCAAAAGCGTACATGTCGTCGGTGACGATTCCGTTGTCCTTCATCACCCGGGTCGCAACCGCGTTGTACTTCACGGCATCTCCCACGACCCGGCCCTTGGCCCCCTCCGGCACCGGCGTGGTCGATCGCCAGACCAGAGTGGCCCCGGTCTGTTTCAGCCGGGCGACCAGTTGGCGAAGGTTCTTCTCGTACTGCTGGATCGGCACTTGTTGTCGGCTGCCCGGCGACTTGGGATCGGCCAGTGACTTGCCATCGGTGCCGAGATACTTCAGGTCGTGCAGCCCCCAGTTGAAGTGGATCACGTCCCATGCCCCGGATCCCAGCCATTTGTCCAACTGCGAAATCCCCCGAGTGGTCGGTCCACAGTTGGCCGACGGACGATGAACATTGGCCTGCCCCTTGAGCGCCGCCCTCAACGGCAACGTGTACCCGATCGAAATCGAATCGCCGATCAGCAAAACCCGTGGCAGCGTGGGATCATCGGCAACCTGTCGCAGCGGCGAGTTCTTTCCGGCCCGCTTCTTCTTTGCCGGTTTCTTCCCGGCCGGTTTCACGTTCGACACGGCGACGCGGGGAGGATCGGAGACGTCAGCGGCAAGCCGATTGGCGTCGGCGGCGGTCATCTCACCCCGTTGCACCCACACCCGGTAGACCAGGTCGATCGGCTGCTTGCCCTCGACGAGCGTCCGCTTGCCGAACCAACCGCCGAACCGACCGTAGGCCCGTTCGGACGCAAAGCTCGGCTTGGGATTCCGAGGGCTGTCGATGTACACGGCCGAATACCTCTGCGGACCGAGAACGAACGACATCACGTTCCAGGGCATGTTGACCATCGGCTTGTTGGCCGGATCTTCGGGCCCCTTGCCCTTGACCGGATTTCGGGTCGCCCCGGGTTCACCTTTGCCGTCGGGACGCAGGTAATAGACCAGTTTCTCGCTCTGCCGCTTGGCCACTTCGTCGTCGGCCCGGAACTGGAACCCGGCGTGCTGGGCGTCTCCGTCGAGTGTCACCGTGCCCCGGACGCTCCACAATCGCGAACTCCACTCGATCAACGTTCCACCACCGACGGCGAAGACGGCCAGTTCCCGATGTTCCCGGCAGAACGGTTTTCCCTTGAGGTCGTTCCAGTCGATCGCCGTCCGATGGCGAGCCAGAACTGTGCCCGCCTCCTCGGCCAGCACCTCACGGTGCAGTTCGTGCTCTCCTTCATGGCAGTACCACGTGTTGCACTTGCCGCCGGGGAAAGTGCACCGCGTGAACCCGTAGAACACCCCCTGGTGGTGGGTGTACAGCCCGCCGGTCCCCTTGGTCAACAATCGTGTCCCGGCCGGATCAAACACGTGATGGAACGGCTTGTTGTCGAGATCCCGCTTGGCCGGATCGTTCTCGTACGCCTTGTACATGTACCGCACCACCGGACGATCGCCATGCATCACGTCGGTATGCCGGCCGGGGGCATCTCGCCAGGAGAACCCACCGCGGACCTTCCTGTCAGCCTGACTTCTGGCACGAATCTCGGCCGTGAAGTGTGTCGAGGAGTTCGCCTTGAGTCCCGGAAGGATCCAGTGCAACTCGGCATGCCGATTCTTGCTGTCCAACAGACTCGGCGCCGTCAACTGGGCAGGCAGACGTTTTCCACGAGCGTCGGTGAGGACAACCTCCGAGGCAGCGATCCTCGAGATCGGCAGTGCCACGCTGGCCACCAACGGAGTCTGCTTCCGATCGTGTTTCCCGGCCCGAACATCCAGCCGAATCTGGATCGGCGGAGCCGCTTCCAGCCCCTGGCCACCGACCAGGGCCAACCCCATCATCCAGCACGCCAGGCGATTCATCATGCTCTCTCCCGCTGGTCACAGATCACGTGTCGAGTCTTCAGGACGCAAGGACACACTATCTGCCGCTCACGGCCCACGCAAACGCTCGGACCGCCGGTGATCACTACGAGATGATCTCGCTGACCACCCGGCCGTGCACGTCGGTCAGACGAAAATCGCGACCGCCAAAGCGGTAGGTCAACCGCTCGTGATCCAACCCCATCAGGTGCAGAATCGTCGCGTGCAGGTCGTGCACGTGCACCTCGTCACTGGCAACCAGGTTCCCGTACTGGTCACTTTGTCCGTGGATCGCACCCGCTCGCACCCCGCCTCCGGCCAGCAGGCAGGTGAAGGCGGAATTGTGGTGGTTGCGGCCCTTTTCGTTTTGTGTCCCGGCCGGAGACCGACCGAACTCGGTGCAGATCGCCACCAGCGTCGTATCGAGCATCCCGCGGAGCTCCAGGTCCCCGATCAACGCGGCCAGTGGACGATCGAGTTCACCGGCCCGCGTCCGATGCTGCTGCATGTCTCCGTGGGAATCCCAGTTGGCTCCCGAGCCGGTGTGGACCACTTCAACCACCCGAACACCGTGTTCGACCAGTCGTCGCGCTGCCAGCATCTGCCAGGCAACCGAACGTCGATCTCCCGACACCAGGCCGTACTGCTCGAGCGTCGATCGCGTTTCGCCGCTCACATCGAGCACGCGGGGAGCGAGTTTCATCATGCCCGCTGCGGTGCGGAAGGAGGACATCCGGGCCTGGAGACGAGGATCCCGCTGACGGTCTTCGGCGTGCCGCCGGTTGATCTTGCTCAGCATCAACTGCTCCAGTTGCCCCAGCGAGACCGAAGGCAACGGACTCTTGAGGTGAGGAACGGGATCCTCTCCAGGAACCAGTCGTGTGCCGGTGTGATGGGCGGGCAGAAAACTGGCATCCCAGACCTGGTTGCCCATGTAGGGCAGCGCCGAGGCCAGGACGACGAACGGGGGCAGGTTGGGCTCGCGGGTTCCCAGGCCATAGCTGATCCAAGACCCGATGCTGGGCATCGGCACGGTGGTCAATCCGCAGTGCATCGCCAGGGTCGCCTGCCCGTGGCTGATGTGGTCGTTGACCATGGACCGGATCACGGCCAGGTCGTCGATCCGTCGAGCCAGGTGAGGAAACAACTCGCTGACAGGCAGACCGCTTTCCCCGTAGCGTCGAAACCGGAACGGTGACGCGTTGAGGAAAAACGGACGTCCGCGCCAGTCGATCGTCTTACCGTGATCTGCCTGCAGTCGCGGCTTGTGGTCAAACGAATCGATGTGCGAGAGCCCGCCGGTCAGATTGACGATGATCAGGTTGGTGGCCCGAGCTGCCGCGTGACCGCGTCGCGGTGCCAGCGGATGCCCCCCCTCCTGACGAGCCGCCTGCAGCAAACGGTCCCGTAGCGAGCCACCCGTAACCACGGCCGCAGCTCCGCCGGCTGCGGAATGCAGGAAGCTGCGGCGGTTTGTGGAACAGTCTCGATTCATGGAACACGTCGGGACAGGTCAGTCGCTCGTCCGTCTCTCCATTCAATCCACGTACAGGAACTCGTTGGCCGTCAACAACAACCGACTGTAACTCGACCACGCAGCCAATTCGATCTGACCGGCCGTGGCACGTGGTCGATACCGCCTGGGAACGCCCCGGTACACTCGGAGTTCATCGATGTCTCCACGAAAACACCGCTTGATCAGCGTGATTCCCAGCCCCACCCGAAACGCCAACTCGCTGGATCGCACTGCAGAGGGCGAGGCCACCTCCGCTCCGAGTTTTCCATCAAGAAACAGCTGCAGCTTTGACGGCGTGCGGACCATGGCCACGTGCTGCCACTTGCCGGCGGTCAAAATGATCGGTTTGCTGATGACCCACGCATCACCACCAATTCCGAACGACGCGGTGAACTGGTTGGTCTGATCACCCTTTTGCTGCAACACAAAACCCCGACTGTTGCCCCCCAGGTGATTGCCGAAAATGTCAGCAAAACGAGCCTGCTCGGGACCGGGTCGTACCCAGCACTCGACAGCAAACGCATTTCCCAGGTCCATCACCGCACCACTGTCGACGTAGTCTCCCTTGCCGTCCAGTGAAACACACTGCCCGGAATGCCCGGCAATGAACGCCGGATCACCCACCAGGGTCCCATGCCTCTTTCCCCCGGAGGTGTCCTTCACGTCTCCGTCGAACAGGTACTCGAGAACCAGCTTCGACGCCCCCCCTTGCCTGGCGTCAGCTTCCTGCTTCGTTCTTGCCGCGTACTGGTCGATATACAAGAGCACTTCGTCGACTTCACCAGCAACCGGTTCACGCGACCAGACCCGCGTGATCGCTCGCCGCACGCGACGACGGCGATCGGGTTCGGCGGCGACCAGTTGTTTCGCCAATTCCCGGGCCTGTTGATGAATGAACGGACTGTTTCTCAGGTACAGCGCCTGCAATGCCTTGGCCGTGTTCTTGCGGCGCGGCGTCGGTCGAGAAGTGTCGGGGCCGTCAAAAAGTGTCAGGTACGGGTGACGCTGCAACCGCTGCGTCATCAGGTAGACGCTGCGATGGGAGGACTCGTAGACCGCCTTGAACGGGCCGTGCTGGCTGAATTGCCAGTTGGCCTCCGGAGGAAACGGGTGCGGCCCGGGACGGCTCAGGTCCAACGTCCCCGCCACCTGCATGATGCCGTCGCGGATCGCTTCGGCGTCCCGGCGTCGACGATCGAATCGCCAGTACCAGTGATTGTTCGGATCCGTCGCCAGGGCTTTCCGGCTGGCCGTCCCCGACAATCGCCAGGTCTTCGACGTCAGGATCAACCGGTGCAGGTGCTTGACAGACCAGTGGTTGTCGATGAACTGTCTGGCCAGCCAGTCGAGCAATTCCGGATGGGTGGGTGTGGCTCCGCCGAGTCCGAAGTCGTCGGAGGTGCTGACGATCCCCTTCCCGAAATGGAACTGCCAGATGTAGTTGACCGCCACCCGTGGTGTCAGGGGATTGTCAGGGCTGGTCAGCCACCGAGCCAGTTGCAGCCGGCCACTCTGCCCGGCAGGAATCTCGAGTTGCTGTCCGCGGGCCAGCAACTCGGGAACTCCACGACGCACCAGCGGACCCGGATCGAACGGATCACCGGCCACCTGGACATGGGCGTCCCGGGGCGACGCCTCCCGCATGGCATAGGCACGCTCGAGCCCGGCCAGCCGCTCAGTGCCTTTCAGGTCGTACCACAGCTTCCGCACGCTGTTGTCCAGCTTGGAGATCTCTTCGCGAATGCGAATGTCCTGGTCATCGATACTGGTCCGCAACGCGACATCGAAATCACCGCGGCTGCGAACCTGGTGGTAGCGGCGGACGTCTCCGGCCAACCGCTTGCGTTTTCGTTCCAGATCCTTCTGAGCCGGATGATTGGCCAGAGTTCTGGCGATCGTGGCCCGTAGGCCTTCGATTCCGCGGCGGTGCCCGATCGGTAGCGCAGCCCACTGAGCGGGTGTCACGAGCAAAACCGACTCACCGGCAGAAAACCCTGGCAATTCCGAGCCACTGAACGGATAACGACTGCTGGCGAAGATCCCGTAGAGCCGGTAGTAATCGGCCGTCGAGATCGGCTCGACCTTGTGGTCATGGCAACGTGAACACCGGATTGTCAGCCCCAGAATCGACCGACCGATCGTGTCGATCGTGTCCTCGATGATCAACTCGGGGTGATAGTGCTTGAAAATGCCGTTTCGGATCGAAAGGCCCAGGAAACCGGTAGCGATCACCCGTTCCCGGAACCGCC
>MDTE01180182.1_pt1 | contig 16120 bp, 12 predicted proteins | sample 811231 | NCBI WGS metagenome assembly MDTE01 (sample SAMN05326651, study PRJNA326480) | marine metagenome | isolation source: seawater | place: Indian Ocean: Red Sea | collected 2010
CGACCGATTCGGCCATGCTCTTGACCGTGAAATCATCGTGATGAGAAAGGCTGCCATGGAAGAGAAAGTAGCGGAGATACGTGACGCTCCTACGGTTGAATTGATCGAAGACGAACCGGCCGCTGAACTTTCAGAACTTGAACAGGTCGAAAATGAACTTCGAGCCCTCAAGCCCCTCTATCAGGAAGCAAAAGCCCTTGGGGACAAAGAAGCCCTTGCTGAACTTACGCCAACACTTCAGGCACTCATGGCTCAGCGAAAAGCGCTGAAGTCGTTGAGTGAATCGGCAACGGTCACCACCGCAGCCACCTCCGAAGACAACGATGACCTCTTCGTACAGTTCGTGGCCATCGTCGATGATCTTCTGGGAGAGCATTTGCCTGAATCCATTGTGAATGCCTTCATCGAAACGCCAGAGTTTGATGTTTATCGCCAAGTACTGGCATCTCCCGGCACCATGGATGAAGAAACCCGTGCTGCGTTTTATCACATGGTCGATGATCAACTTGGCAACATGTCTGGAGAAGCCATTCAGGCCTTCAGCACCTCGCCCGATTTTGATATTTACCGCGCCATTGGCGAACAATACAAGGATGCGTGAACACTATGGGACTACTTGACAAGGCAGGCGCTGGAAACGAGGCAACAAAAGCTGCAGTGCCAAAAGCGAAACCAGCAGCCATTGCGATTGAAAGCAAATCTGCAACGCCCGTTAAGGCGGCAAAAGTTGCAAAGGCTGCCAAGCCCGCCAAGGCTGCAAAGGCCAAGAAGGCAAAGGCACCTCGAGCAAGGCCGATGGGACTCGGAGAAGATTACGAACTTGCAAGCAACATGAACCGCCGGATTTCTTGGCTTGTGAACTTCATCATCAACTTCGGTGTGCTCTTCGCTGCCATCTTTATTTCGATGTCAGACACGAGTGTCATCACCACCATTTTGTACGCCGTAAGCCTCGGCATCATCATCCTTAACGCCATGTTTATTCCTATGAAGTTCAGTCGAAACCTCGGTCAATTTGTTTCCCGCACAAAGTTTGTCCGAGGCGATGGTTCCAATCCACTGTTCCTTCACGGTATTCTCGTCAACATCACCGGCTTGCTCGCACTCGTCGGCCTCATTCTTGTTGCCACCCAACTCCAATCGCTCACCGATACCGACAACACGATGGCCATCGTCATGTTCAGTTTCGGTACGATCTTCATCATCTTGTGGTTCGTTGACAGGTTCCTTCGAAATGGAAGCGAAATGGGTCAAGGTCTTTACGACCTGCTTTTCGGCGCTTACTTGGTGAAATACGTTCCGTCAGAAGACGAGAAGGCAACCGGTATTTGGGCTCGTCTTGAAAACATGGGCAATTTCGGTGACCAATTGGTCAAGAAGCAAGAAGAACGTCAGGCAAAGAAAGAATTGCAGGCAGCTGAAAAGGCCAAAGAAAGTGAGAAAGCAGAACCTCAAGATGACTGAAGCCTTTCACTCCTGCAGTTGGTCGTATGCTCGATGAACTCCGAAGACGTAACCACTGGTTGCCGTTGGGCACGTTTGTGATTGGCTCTGCCTGTGCTTGGTACGCAAGTAGCAGGTCCGTTGTTGTGTTTATCTGCATCGTCCTCCTCACCCTGTTTTTCACCTACCTCGAACTGATGGCGCAATGGTCGTTTCGTGCACCCCCAAGGAGGAGGCCGCCCATTGAGGATGATGCGTGGAACCCAATGCATGTCAATGTCGGGTCGCATCGATTGGTGATGTACCATCAAGCCCAATCGAACGATGCTCCAACGGTCATCATGGGCCACGGATGGACAGCTGGAGCCATACGGATGACCCACCGAGCAGAAAGTTTTCTCGAACGCGGATGGAACGTGGTCATGATGGATTTTCCAAATCACGGTGGGTCCACGAACTTGCCAAAATGGAGTGCTGAGCAAACTTGCACGCTCGCTATGCAGGCATTGAATTTTCTTGCAGAGCAAAAACCATCGCTGTTTCGAAACAAGATCGTCTATTTTGGACACAGCATGGGTGCTTTCGTTGGATTGCGATGCAGCAAACGGCGGGACGAATTGAAGTTTGGAGACAACATCGCTGCCTGGATTTTCGAATCACCGATGACTGGATACACGGATATTTTTGAGGAAACGTGCCATTTGCTCCTCGTCCCCCCACCCATACGTGGCCTGCTGTTGAGAAAATCAATTCGTCACTTCAATGCAATGAACAAGCATGTGCACAAATTAACCTCATTGGAGGAAGCCGATACGCCTGCATGGGGCCTGCCCAGCGAACCCACCTTGCTTGTCCAAGCCTACCCCGATGAGCGGCTGGGCGATTTGCATCATCAGCGATTGACGAATGCTATGGAATCGGCTGGTCGCTCAGACCTCCTTACCGTCCATCTCTTGGGAGAATTGGATCATTCAGGAGCAAATAGCAACAGTGCTCGTAAAGCGGTCATTGACCGTTGGATTGACGCCAATTTTGACTACTCTTCTTCCGATTGAGCAGCATGGTTTCGAGCAAGTTCACGCATGTCTTCGACCTCATCGAGCTCGTCAATGATCTCTTTGCCGAGTAACGTCTCCATCACGTCTTCCATGGTGATGATTCCTGAGGTTCCGCCAAACTCGTCCTTGACCAATGCGAATTGTTGTTTCTTCCCAAGGAAGAGGTTGAGTGCATCCTCAATGGTCTTGCCCAGTTTAATGGTATGAACAGGTTTCATCAAGTCATTGAGCGTCAAATCCCATTCATCACGGGATGCGGCCATCAGGATTTCAGAACGAATGACCAAGCCCTTGATGTTGTCAATCGTTTCTTCGTAGACCGGTATTCGTGAAAATCGAAGGATGGTGTTTTCATCAAGAATTTCCTTGATTGTTTGATTCACTTCAAAGGCATTGACGACCACTCGCGGCGTCATTTCTTCGTCCACGGTAATGTCTCGTAGCCTCAAAAGATTGTGAATGACCGTTTCTTCAGACTCTTGCAATGCACCTTCGATTTCTCCCAAATCAGCCATAGCGGCAACATCATCACGGGTGACCATCGCATGTTTTGAGGACGGTAGAATGGACTTGAGGAATTGAATGGGACCGATGAGCAGGAACAGGGATTTGGTAAGCGCTGTCAACATGTAGGCTGCAGGTGTCGACAACCGTTTCCAATAGGCCGCGCCCAGCGTTTTCGGTATGATCTCCGAAAGGAAAAGTACGGCAAGCGTGAGGATGGCAGAAGCAAGTGTCAACACTTCAACGCCCCATATTTGTTGGACCTGTGAGCCAACGCCAGCAGCACCCATTGTGTGTGCTACAGTGTTGAGCGTGAGGATTGCGGTCAGTGGGCGTACAGAATCATCATCTTTCAGGTGTTCCCACATCGACGCCGTCCGCTTTCCTTCGTTTTTGAGAATGTTTACGTACGTTTGTGGAGTTGACAGGACAACTGCTTCGAGGATGGAACAAATGAACGATACACCAAGAGCAAGTGTGATGTAAAATATGAGGAGTGATAAATCACCGTCTCCGGTGGTTTCAACAGCCACTCCAGCTGCTGCGAATGCTTCGGCAATCATGCTGTTTCGAGGACTCCTAACCTGTGAGGCTATGACTATCCGACGAGCGGAGGGTTCTTCAAAATGACGCTTCTTAAAGAAATCATTTTCCAAGTTGTCTCTGATGGGTGAACCTCAAGAAGGCTCGGCCTTTCGCGCAAGTGAGGGGGTCATGATGACGGATGAACATGTCTTGATTTGTGTTGCATGGCCCTACGCCAACGGGCCACTTCATCTTGGCCATGTTGCAGGTTGTTACTTGCCGCCAGACATCCAATATCGGTTTGAGCGTGCATTGGGCAACAGGGTGTTGATGGTCTCGGGTTCAGATGAACACGGTACACCCATCACAGTGACCGCTGAGCAACAAGGGACAACACCCCAGAGCGTTGTTGACAAGTTTCACTCCATTAACCACAAAGCCCTGCTTGATCTTGGTTGCAGTTGGTCCATGTCAACGGATACACGCGGGATTGAGTACGGGGGAGCCCTGTTCAACCGCACCTCTGACCCCCGTCACAAACGCATGGTTCAGGAAAATTTCTCCGCCCTTGAGCGAGGTGGCTTCTTTGAGCGAAAAACGATGGAACAATATTTTGAAATCTCAAAGGATGGAGGCGGGCGATTCCTTCCCGACCGATACGTCGAGGGGACATGTCCAGTGTGCGATGCTGATGGCGCTCGCGGTGACCAGTGCGATGCATGTGGGGCGACATACGAAGCGGTGGAACTCAAAAATCCAATATCCAAAATGAATCCAGATGCAACCGTTGAGATTCGAGAAACGGAGCATCTCTTTTACCGGTTGGATTTGTTTCAAGACTCCCTCTCCGAACATGCTTCACATCAACACGCAGTTTGGAAATCCAATGTCCGCGCCATGACCAAACAGTGGCTTGACATGGGCTTAAGGCCGCGGGCGGTAACACGGGATTTGGAGTGGGGTATTTCGGTTCCTCTTGAGGGCAACGAGTGGAGTGGGAAGTGCGTTTATGTTTGGTTTGAAGCAGTCCAAGGCTACTCCACATGTGCAAGGATTTGGGCGCAAGAGAACGCGGAGGGACACCCTGATGGGGCTGATGCATGGAAGCGTTGGTGGAATGTCGATGAAAAGGGCAAGGCACCACGCCATCTGTATTTCCTCGGCAAAGATAACATTCCATTCCATACGGTGATTTGGCCAGCGTTGATCCTCGGTCTCAATCAGGTCAATAAGGGCCTTACCGCAGACGACCCTGTGACTCTTCCAGGGCCAGGTGAATTCGCACTCGAGTCCAATGTTCCTGCCATGGAGTACCTCATGCTTGCAGGTGGGCAATTTTCGAAGTCACGAAAGCATGCAGTTTGGCTCCCTTCCTTCCTTGAGCGCTACGACCCCGATACACTTCGCTATTACCTCAGCATGAACATGCCAGAAAACCACGATACCGATTTCAACTGGCCTGATTTCGTTGAAAAGGTTAACAGTGAATTGATCGCTGCATACGGGAATTTCGTTCATCGTATGTTGACCTTGGGTGAACGGCTTCCTAAGGAAGCCGGCGCATCCCCGTTTGAGTCTCATGACGCACATCCTTGCTGTCGGCCTCATCAAGAACATCTCGAAGGAGCGCTTGATACGATCACACAATCGCTGCAACGACACCGCTACAAAGAAGCGCTACGAGGCATCATGAACGTGGCCCAATACGGAAATCAAATCCTGCAAGCAGCGGCTCCGTGGAAACATTTGAAACAACCCCAAGAAGGTCATGAAGAAAGCCTCGCCGTTCTGGCCTTTTGTTGGAGAATTTCTCGATTTTTGGCGGTTACGACTCAACCCTTCCTACCGTTCAGTGCTCAACGGCTATGGACAAATCTTGGTTTGGAAGGTGAGGTTGCCGATGTCCCTTGGTCTGAAGCCATCAACTGGGAGGCTGCCCTTGGATGGGCTACGCAATCACCTACGCCCTTGTTTGAACGGTTGGATTTGGACGAAATCCTTCAGATCGAACAAGGGTTGGTTGAACACGATGAACAAGAATCAAGTGTCCATGGCGTAAAAGGTGGAAAGAAAAAGGAAGGAAAGAAGATGAAGAAAGAAGTTGAAGGCGTAGAATATCTCGATTTTGACACGTTCATGAAAGTCAACCTGCGTGTTGGTACGATCGTGTCTGTCGAAGACCACCCCAATGCCGACAAATTGTACGTGGTCAAGTTGGATGATGGCACGGAATCAGGCCGCACCATCTGTGCTGGTTTGAAGGCGTATTACACGGCGGAAGAGATGGAAGGAAAGCAAGTTGTCTTTGTCGAAAATCTTGCACCGCGTCCGTTGCGAGGTGTCACCTCAGAAGGCATGATGCTTGCCGCAGATGACGGGGACGATGGCGTAAAACTCGTCACATTGGATGGCCCGATGCCTCCAGGCTCGACGGTGCGATGAAACTACGCTTCCATTCGCTCGCGCACGGCGTCCATGATGCTCCTTGAAACCAAGCGCATCTCTTCTTTGAGATTCGACAGTTCTTGGCGCATGTTCAAACCATGATCCTCTGGTAAACTGTCCAGATTGATTTCAACATTGAAAATGGCGCCCTTTCCTGCTGCGCTTGCAAGCAGGCCTGAAACACCTACATCCGTGACGGCATTGGCGTTTCCAAGTCGTGCCAACGGTTCGAGGACCCGCATTAGACTCATGGCTGATTCAGCCGTCTTGTACGGAATTTCTGCTGCATGCAACGTTGCTTGACGAATCGCATTTCTTCTGACCAGCTTCTCGTCTTCGGTTGTTTTGGGCAAAGCAAAACTTTCCATCACCAAATCAAAGGCTTCGCTGTCTTGATTGGCGAGTACGCCCGATTCGTGGAGGAGAGGAATAGCGACGCTCTGGACTGCTTCTGCGACCTCCCATCCCTCCTTCCACCGCTCCTTTCCAAGCGTAAGGTCGCTGACCATGATGGCGAGTGAAGCGGCTTGACCCAGCGCTACTGCTGCAGCTGTGCCACCACCAGGGGTTGGAGAAGACGATGCCAAGGCGGCTTGATATTCACGCAAGGTCATGTCCATCCAATTCATGCATTCACCTCCGAACGCAATGCCCATTCAATGATGTGCCGTTCTGGGTCAAAGTCATGGTAAGCGTTCAATCCAAGGGACTCGACAGCAACCTTCACCAACGCACGCTCGTCTTCCGTGTTTGGTGAAAAATAGCGACCAGCTTCAACCATGGCCGATAAGGGGACCAATCCAACGATTTCACTGCCACAGAGTTCAACATCGTGATCTGCTGCGAGACTCTCACATGTTTTGTAAGCGAGGTGAAGGGGGCAGAGCGATGCGTCAAGGAGATTCATAGAAACTTGAGAAATTCCCATTTCTTCAAGGGTGACGCCCATGCCTTGCACTTTGGGCAGCATGCCGTGTGCTCGGATTTTTCCGCCCTCATTCGACTTGAGAAGGCGGCCACTGCTGCGAACAATTGAGCCTATTTTCTTCGATACTTTGGCATCCGTTTCACGAACATTCACGTTGTACGCAACAAGGATCGGTCGCGCTCCAACCGTAATTCCTCCCGACCGAGCAACCGTTTCCGTCCATTCACTTGCCCCCATATCAGGCATTCGCGTTGCATCTGAATGGTTTGTTTCCTTTCCTTCAAGGCGTGCTTGCAACCCTTCGTATTCGCCTTTTCTGAGGGTAGAAAGCATGACGCGCTCGAAGGAAGTCGCAGCCGCCCCGTACAGGAACAAAGGGACCTCGTGTTTCTGTGCCACAAGATTCACGACGCGTTTTGCCAATTCCGCACATTCCTCCATCGTCACGGATTGGAGCGGTACGAATGGACAAACGTCAACCACGCCAAGGCGAGGGTGCTCGCCTTGATGCTGTTGCATATCGAGCAATTCAATGCTCTTTTCAATCAATGCCACCGCTCCGTTCACAACCGCATCGGGTGCGCCTGCAAACGTGATGACGGTGCGGTGGTAATCATGGTCGGGTTCAACACCCAACACCGTGCACCCGTCTGTGTTTCTAACGGCATCCACTATTTGCTCAATCGTTTCGAGGTCTCTACCCTCGGAAATATTTGGCACGCATTCAACCAATGGAGAAAGCATGCAGTGTGCCTATCCATTGGGTCTTTGAATGTTCGTCGGAACGCATCACGAGTAGAGGGCTTCTGGAGAACGTTGGGTTGTGCCTTGACTCCTCTTTTTGTCCAGCCGAGAGACGGCATCCAAGATGTCTTGTTGTGTAACGACTGAACGACCGGCTCGAATAGTGATCATCCCTGCTTCAACACACGTTGCCTTCAAATCTGCACCCGAGAATCCCTTGGTTCGCTCAACGATTCGTCCGATGCTGATTTTCTTTGTGTTCATGCTTGCGAGATGCACCGAAAGGATTGCTTTACGCGACGCATCATCGGGGATTGGGATTTTGATCACACGATCAAACCTACCGGGGCGGAGGAGAGCATCATCAAGAATGTCTGGACGGTTCGTTGCGGCGATGATTTTCACATCGTTCAGAACATCAAATCCGTCCAATTCTGCCAAGAGTTGCATCAGTGTGCGCTGAACTTCGCGGTCCCCGCTGGTAGACCCATCGAGTCGCTTTGCGCCGATCGCATCAATCTCATCGAGGAAGATGATGCTAGGTGATTTTTCCTTTGCGAGGGAAAACAATTCACGTACCATACGACCACCTTCTCCAATGTACTTTTGTGCCAATTCGCTGCCCACCATACGGATAAAGGTCGCATCGGTATGGTTTGCAACTGCCTTTGCAAGCAATGTTTTTCCACAACCTGGAGGCCCAACCAACAAAACACCCTTTGGTGGAACGATGCCGACTTTCTCAAACAATTCAGGTTTGGTCAAGGGTAATTCAATGGCTTCACGAACCGATTCGACCTGTTCGTCCAAACCCGCAACATCATCGTAACTGATGGTTGGCTTTTCCACCATCTCTGCACCACTCACCATGGGGTCCCACGCTTCATGAAGCACTTCGATCACGGAGAGACTGTCTTGGTTGAGTGCGACTCGTGTGCCTGGTTTGAGGGCATCAGGGTCGAGTCGTTGATTGAGTGAAACTTGGAAAACGGTACCGTTCGATGAGCGAACGATAGCGCGTTCGTGATCGAGCACATCTTGAATATGGCCGACGATGAGTGGGGGCATTTTCAACAAATTCACGTTTTCATCCAATCGCTCAATTCGCTTTCGAAGTGTACGTACTTCAGCCTCAAGCGTGGTCCGTTCATTGATGAGTTGCTGAGATTCATCCCGAAGAGCAGCATAGGCTTCCTCAAGTTCCCGGAGGTCATCTTCGGAAGTATTCGGGAGTTTACCGTCTTTTGATTCAACATCGGACCCCATGGTACTCAACTGTTCCGTACGGCCAACACCTAATGAACTCATGCATGATATTGCATTATTTCATATCAAAGACTACAAATGTCGTCGTCACCACTTCTTTGCATGGGCGAATGCGAGTTGTGCGGGGCGGTCAAAGTGAGTGTTCGGCGCGTCCAGACGGGAAAGACCGAGGTTACAGCTTGTTCAAGGTGCGTTGAAAAACTCAATCTCGGCCCAAAGGGTGAAGCACCAGGTTTAGCGCGAGCTCGCTCTTTCAATGCGTCACCCCCTCCTCGACGAAAAAACGACATTATGTCTCGCTCGACCAAGGAATTGTCGGATGATTTTCACAAATTGATCGCACAAGCACGCAAAGAACGTCAATGGAGTCAGCAACAATTGGCCAAAAAGATGGCAGAAACAGTGAACGTCATCAAGGCCGCTGAATCTGGCAAACAACCCACTGACGCGGTCATCCGAAAATTCGAAAAAATCCTCAACATCCAATTGATGGTTGAGCGTTCATCACAAGAAACGCGTTTCGTTAATTCAGGGCCATCAAGAGGCATGACCTTCGGTGATTACTTCAACGATTTGAGGTGATGGCCGTGAGACCAATACCTGTGCATGCCCTTTGGCTCGCACAAGATGACCCAAAGAAGAACACCGCTGTTTTGGCCAGTAAACGGGGCGATATGACCCTGCACAAAACCGTACGTTCGGTCCCAAAACGAGGGGTCATCCTCGAACCACTTTGCGGTAAGGTCTTCGGACCCGAAGACCATGCACTCTTGACCGAACAACATGGAGCCCTTGTCGGCCTGGATTGCAGTTGGGCACACATTGAATCCTCGGTTGAACGCGTGATGAAGAACACACGGCTAACTCCTCGAATGTTACCGCTTCTCCTCGCTGCCAATCCAGTCAATTGGGGAAAACCTGGTCGCCTGACGACGGCCGAAGCCCTTGCAACCGTGTTGTACCTCATGGGGCGAAAAGAACAGGCTTCGCAAGTGCTCGGCGCATTCCGGTGGGGTCAACGTTTCTTTGAATTGAACAGAGAGCCTCTGGATGCCTATGCTGCGGCGAAATCCAGTGAAGAACTGGTCGCGCTTCAGTTTGAATTCTTCGACATTGAGCGTCATCATGAGGAGGCTTGACCGTGCCAAGATACCAGCGTCAAGGGGTGCATCGTTGGAAACAAGACGAATTCGTCTTCGACAACGACATGTTGGCCAACGAAGGATTGGTTCACCTTCATGTCAATGGAAAACGCCTCACCTCATTGCTTGCCAGCCATGAAGACCTCGTCGAACTCGGCGTCGGTCATGTGACGGCTGAATACCAATCCTTTGACCCCGCATTGATCGATGTTGAAGTCGAATACGGGAAAGATGAAGCCAAAGTTGACATGCATGGTCCCTTTGATGTCGAAAACTGGACCACACGGGACCGAGTGGTGACCACCTCATGTGGAGCATGTGAACATGATGCATTGCCTGCTATGCTCGCAACTTCGAACGTTGTCAATGCCGTCCATCCCGTACGACATATGCACTCCATAGAACATGCTTTCCAGGCCATGAAATCTTCGCAGGACGGTTTTCGGATGACGGGTGGCTTGCATGCCGCTGGTCTTCTGTATGAGGGGGATGCTGTCCGTGTGATGGAAGACATTGGACGACACAATGCTGTTGACAAGATCATCGGCGCCCACGTCCTGTCGAATGAGCAACATGAACCACATGTCTTGTTACTCTCGGGGAGATGCGGCTGGGATATCGTCGCAAAAGCATCCAGATTCAATATCCCCATCATCGCGTCCATCGGTGCGGCATCGTCTCTCGCAGCGACTGCTGCACGAGCATCAAACATCACCCTCGTGAGTTTCTTGAGAGACGGAAAAGCCGTCATTATTGGACCCCTTAAGGACAGAATAAAGGCAAAGGATTGAGAAGGTGGTGGCTCGCCACTGGGTTGAGGAGTTCCATGCGCGAACCATCCAGAGCCCGAACACCTCCCGACCGGGCTGGACTGAAACTCCGGAAGCCGAAGACCAAAGCTGCAGGCCTTCCAGCAGTGACCTCCTCAGCCATTCATGGCATGACAAAGATGGGTGTTCGAAAAACCGTCAAAACACTCACCATGGTCAATCAACAGGATGGTTTCGATTGCCCTGGTTGTGCATGGCCCGACCCCGAACACCGCACATCATTTGAATTCTGTGAAAACGGCGCAAAAGCCGTTGCAGATGAAGCCATGAAAGCCCATGTTACGCCTGAATTTTTTGAGAAGCACTCCGTGCAATCCCTTTCTGAGATGAGTGATTACCAACTCAACCGAATGGGGAGAATCGAGCAACCCATGCACCTCTCTGCAGGCGAATCCCATTATCGTCCAATTTCTTGGGAGGACGCTTTTTCGACCATCGCTCAACACCTTCAGGCCGCTCCTACTCCCGACCATGCCGTGTTCTATACCTCCGGCAGGACAAGCAACGAAGCCGCATTCCTCTACCAGGCCTTCGTGAGGGCCTACGGAACCAACAATTTGCCAGACTGTTCGAACATGTGCCACGAATCCAGCGGCAAAGGCCTCGGTCAAACCATCGGCATAGGGAAAGGAACGGTGACGTTGGATGATTTTGATCATGCAGATGTGATCATGGTCATCGGACAAAACCCTGGTACGAATCACCCGCGCATGCTCACGGCATTGCGTGACGCCAAGAAACACGGTGCCAAGATTGTTCACATCAATCCACTTCCAGAAGCAGGATTGCAGCGCTTTAAACACCCGCAAGATTACATGAAAGTGAATCTGAAATCGACCACATTGGCCGATATTCATCTCCCAGTTCGCATTGGTGGCGATGCTGCCCTCATCAAAGGCCTCATCAAAACACAACTCACACACGATGCAGTTGACACTTCATTCATCGATTCCAAAACTTCGGGGTATCAAGCCATGGTCTCGTCATTGGAGGGCATTGATTGGGACCGAATTGAGCGCGATTCAGGACTCACACGGCACCAGATTGAACAAACAGGCGCTCTCCTCGCCAATTCCAAGGCCACGATTGCGTGTTGGGCAATGGGTCTCACGCAACACAGAAACGGCGTTGCTGTTATTCAGGAGGTGGTCAATTTGTTGTTGCTGAACGGTCATGTCGGCCGAAAAGGCGCAGGGTTTTGTCCCGTTCGTGGCCATTCCAACGTGCAAGGAGACCGCACGGTTGGCATTTGGGAAGCGCCATCATCTGCCTTTTTGGAGCGGATGGAAGAAGGGCTGGGCTACACCTTGCCAACGCACCACGGCTACGATGTCGTCAACGCCATTCAAGCGATGATCGACGGCAAAGTGAGTGTGTTTTTCTGCCTTGGCGGTAATTTCCTCTCGGCTACGCCAGACACCGATGCAACAGCCGATGGTATTCGAAACGTCCCGCTCACGGTCCAAGTTTCAACCAAACTCAACAGGTCACATCTTGTGACAGGAAAAGAAGCCATCATCTTGCCGTGTTTGGGGAGAACTGAACACGATGACCAAGCCTCAGGTGCTCAATTTGTGACCGTTGAAAACTCAATGGGCATCGTGCATCGTTCGACAGGTGGATTGATTCCAGCCTCGCCCATGTTACGTAGCGAACCCTGGATTGTTGCACAGTTGGCTCAGGCAACGCTTGGTGATGAGACCCTGCCGTGGCTCCACCTGGTCGAAAATTACGACCGTATTCGAGATTTGATGGAAGCCTCACTCAACGGATTTGACAATTACAATGAACGCGTACGCCAACCCAATGGATTCGCCCTTCCCAACCCCCCCAGAGATGCGCAGGAGTTTCGAACACCTGACCAGCGGGCCCAGTTTACGACCCACGACTTACCTGAAGTTGAATTGCCACCGGACCATTTTGTTATGATGACCTTGCGAAGTCACGATCAGTACAACACCACCATCTACGGATTGCATGACCGGTATCGAGGCATTCACGGCCATCGCCGCGTGGTGTTGATGAACGCCGAAGACATGGTTGAACGAGGCTGGAAAGCCCGTCAAGTCGTCAACATTACCAGCCATTTTAACGGTGAGCAACGAACTTCAGACAGGTGGCTCTTAATCCCTTACGAAATACCACGTGGAAACCTTGCCACCTATTTCCCAGAGGCCAACAGTCTCGTCCCTCTGCATTCAACAGCCGATGTCTCCAACACGCCGACCTCAAAGTGGATAGTCTGTACACTTTCGACCTCTGAGGCCGCTGACGAGGAGGAGTGAACATGGCTCCGCGTTCGTATAGCGAACTCGTTCGCGAAAACCGCGATTTTCGGCGACTCTGGATTGCCGCCGTCATCTCGATGCTTGGCGAATGGTTCAACACCATCGCGTTGTTTTTTCTGATTCTCGAATACACGGGAAGTGAGTTTCTCCTCGGGATGCTGTTCACCGTTCGAATGGCCGGTTTCGCATTGCTGCAGCCATTGATCGGGCTGCTTGCAGACCGATACAATCGCAAGACCTTGATGATCGTAACCAACCTTATGCAATCTGTGCTTGCCTTGTGTTTCCTCTTGGTGAATGACGCCAACGACATCGTTTGGATGATCGGGCTGTCTGGCTTGATGATGGTGCTTCATGGCGTCTACATGACAGCCGAACGCGCAGCCTTACCCAATGTCGTGTCTGAAGAAGATTTGGCAACAGCGAATGCATTGGACGCCGCCTCATGGTCAACAGCCCTCTGCATCGGCGCAATGCTGGGCGGGGTGGTCGTTTCAATTTGGGGGACCAATGCAGCCTTCATTGTTGATTCACTGACCTTCCTGCTTGGCACCATATTTTTACTCAATCTCAAACTACCACAGACCATCAGCGATGAGATGAAGGGGCCATGGCTTTCGACGGCCTATTCCAATATCAAACACGGTTGGAACCGAATTCGCACACAACCGTCGCTGTTCCGCATCGTCTTCGCAAAGGCTTCATGGAACATTGCTGGAGGAGGTTTGGCTGGCGTCTACTTGGTGTTGATGGGGGCCGATGTGCAAGGTTATGGCGTTGCATTTGGGTTTGGGTTATTCTTCTTCGCTCGTGGCGTAGGCACCGGCCTCGGCCCCATCCTTGCTCGAACATTGTTCAAAAACGAACACCGATGGCCCAAATTGATTGGCCAACTGATTGTGCTTTCAGGTGTGTTCTACATCTTCGTCAGTTTGACCCTTGAGTGGTACTTGTGGCTCACCGTCATCCTCGTGATCCTCGCTCATTGTGCGAGTGGGGCCAATTGGGTGCTTTCGACGATCATGATGCAGCGCTGGGTTGAGGATGAAGTCCGAGGGCGTGTCTTTTCTGCCGACATGCTCATCCTATCGATTGCATTTTCGTGCTCAACCAGTGTGGCTGGTTATTTGATGGAAAACACAGCACTGGGTATCCAAAATGGCATTCTTCTCTTTGCGAGCATCATGGTGCTCTGTGGCATCGGTTTCACCATGTGGCAACCGGTTGACAACCCTCAATCCGCTTGAGCTGCTGCCAAACACCGTTCGTGTGTGCAGACTGGAGGCGTGAAATAGCGTCGGTCTTCCGGAACAAAAGTATCGAGTTGGAGCGTTGACCCCTCACCCTCTTGCACAAACACCACAGACGACGTGCTTGCAGGCAGATAATCCTCACCTGTTGAACGGAGGCTAAGGCGAAGAACATGCCCCTGCTCCACCTCCGCATCCATGGCAAAGAACTCCATGTATGCGGTGATACTCTCCACAACAGGCGTCCATGTTTGCACCTCATCCCCGCCAGCATGATACCGCAAATCCATGATGGCGTGACCGAGATGTATGCAGTTGCTTTGGCCATCACAATCTTCGAGCAATGCATACAGTTGGCCACCCAGCGTGGCGGTCGTGACTTCAACATGAACACGTGGTAGGCCAGCGATGTACGTGTCTTGGGCGAGTGGCTCACTCTCCCAAACAGGGCCAGATGATGCATCAGGCAACACGGTGGTGGTACCGCCGATGTTGGTCATGTCACCGCCAAGGGTGAGCGATAGGGTGGTGATGTCCTCGGGAGGATAGCGGTCTTCAATTCTCCAGGAGCCTTGATTGGATTGGATTTCTATCCATTGACCTGGCTGCTCACCAATGCCTTTGAGGTAATAATCGAACCACTCAAGCATGTCTTGCATCCAATCAAATCGAACCATTTCTGGAAAGGCTTCTCCACCACGACCACCGATTTCTGAGCGGTCATCCAATTGGATGGGACGGTCAGGGTAATCGTGATCCCACTGCCCGAACAACCCTCTTGCTTCAATACCAGCGTCGATCAACGTATTGATGGTCGGTACGGCCATGTGCGGGTCAACGTTCCAATCATGCATTCCCTGGATGAGGTAAACGCTACCCTTGTAATTCTCAATGACTCGATCAAGGAAATAGCGTTCTGCCCAGTAATCGCCAGCTGCTTCTCCTCCCCAGGCCCATGCACCAACGCCAGTAGCTGGTCCAATGATGTAATCCGGGCAGAGGTTCTGGTAGTCTTCCTCATCACCGTCCAAACCATAGGACCCGTAAACACCGTTGTGCATGATGGGCGCACGTGCTTCAGAAGATCCGTTTTTCCACATCAATTCCTTGACGCCGATGAGCCCCGAGATTGGTACAATCGTCTTGAGGTAATCATGTTCTGAACCGAACATGGCCGCCTGCCATGGCGTACTGCCATCGTAGGACTTTCCGATCAAAGCAACCGCCCCGTTTGACCATGGCTGTTCAGCAAGCCAACGAACGGCAGCATCGTTTCCAAGTTGCTCTGCCGTGCCCATCAGGTCCATGCAGTGATTCGAGCGGCCGGTCCCAGACACCGAAATTTGCGCAAAGGCATAACCGTGGGGTAAGATTTGATCAATAAACATCTGACCCAACCAACTCCCTGGCACCTCAATGCTGGGTGTCTCAACACTTGCTTCTTGGAAATAAGGGCCGCTTTCTGCAATCACGGGCACCAAGGTGCCTTCGGGCACAATGGGTCGCCATACGGCAAGGCTGATCAATCCGTTCGGCGCAGCCCCTCCTTCTTCCAAGGGCAACGTGTATTCAACGAAAGAGTGGGTTGAGTTCCACTCGTTTTCCGTTGGCATGATTTCGTACGGACCCACCTCGAGCGCCACCCCAAAGTCACCCGATGTTTCGTAAGGAAGCGTGTACCTCTCCCAAACGGGAAC
>MDTE01016505.1_pt1 | contig 16118 bp, 11 predicted proteins | sample 811231 | NCBI WGS metagenome assembly MDTE01 (sample SAMN05326651, study PRJNA326480) | marine metagenome | isolation source: seawater | place: Indian Ocean: Red Sea | collected 2010
GCTGGCTGGCGACCACCGGGGCACTGGCCAGTCTGAACGGCAGCGATAAACTGAGCGCGACTCCCAGCGTGCCGTCTGGACCCAGCGTGCCGTCTGGACTAGGGACAGGACGCGCCAAGCATGTGATTGTGCTGTTTTTGCATGGTGGCGCTGCGACGCAGGATATGTACGACTTGAAGCCCGATGGTCCAAGTCCGAGCCGCAGCCAATTTGCGCCGATCGACACCTCCATTCCGGGGATTCAGGTTTGCGAACATCTCCCACTGCTCAGTAAGTGGATGCATCGCGCCGCCGTGATCCGCAGCGTGAGCCATCAAAGTGGCTGCCACAATACTGCCCCCGCGTTTTCTGGGCATGAGGGATTGGTCCCCAACCAGCGGATCGAGGATTTGAACCATCCGCCCAGTATGGGATCGACGGTGGAGTACTTGCACCAGCAGAGCCCAGCCAACCGGGGGCGTAACGTGCTACCCACGTACTTTTGTCTGCCACACCATCTCGGTTGGGGGGAAAACTGGCGTCGGCCAGGAATTTATTCAGGCTGGCTCGGCAAGCAATACGACCCATTGTGCAGCGAACCGGTCGCCTGGTACGCAAAGGACGCGGTGCTGCGCGATTGGCAGAATATTCCTACCACGCTCGGGTACCCGCGTTTGAGTAAAGAGACGGCGGTTAGCGATTCGCGACTTCAGCGAAGGTGGCAACTTGCCCGGAGTCTTGACCGGGGGCTGCAGCGGGCCAATTTGGCGGAGACCGATGTGCAGCAGTTCCACCGCCGGCATCAGCAGGCGTTCGATTTGCTGACAACTGATCGTATACGGAAGGCTTTTGACCTGAAGCAAGAAGATGCGAAAACACGCGAGCTTTATGGCCCCAGCCTGTTTGGCAATAGTTGCCTGACGGCCAGGAGACTCATTCAGGCGGGCACGCAGTTCATTAACGTATTCTGGGATAGTTACGGTATCCGTCCGGCTGGGGGCAGTTACGATTACGGGTGGGACACCCACGGCTACAACTTTGAAGTGCTGCGCGAGCGCAACTTGCCGGGCTTGGACCAGGCCGCCAACGCACTGCTTACCGACCTGCAGCGGCATGGGCTACTAGACGAGACCCTGGTGTTGATTAACAGTGACTTCGGCCGCACGCCCAATGTCAACGCCAAGTCTGGGCGTGATCACTGGACGCACTGTTACGCCAACCTGTTGTTGGGTGGCGGGATTCAGGGTGGCGCCGAGTACGGCGCATCGGATCAAAACGCCGCCTACGTGACAGAGAATCCTGTGCACCCGCGGGATGTCTGTGCCACGGTTTTCAAGGCAATGGGTATCAGTGAAAACACGATGATTTATGACCGACTCCAGCGGCCGCAGCCGATCGCCATGGGCGGCCGACCGATCGAGAGTATCTTGAACTAGCGGGTGTCTTCACGCAGATTCCCACGGCCCATAGGCGTACCGTCGCCCTGGCGTGCAAGTGACGTGCGCCGCACGGGCGCTGTGCTTACTCGTGGCCCGGTGACTCGCTGGCGGGCTCTTCGGTGGCAGGCTTCGCCGGTGCTGCGTGACCGTGGGGCGTGTTTCGCGCTACTGTGACGACACCCACCAGGACGAGTGCCATGCCGACCCAAAGAGCCGGGCTTACCGTGGTGTGTCCCCGCAGCTTGTAGGCCGAGGCCAGCGCGGTGACGCAGACCGCACCACCAAACACAATCGGCATCACGAGCAAGGCGTTACCCTTGCTCGTCATCATGGCCGTTGTCAAGAACAAGGCACCGGCTGCACCTAGGGCACCAGCCAGGAATCCCCACTTGGCGGGTATGAAGTGTTCACCTGTGTAGGAGAAGGTATCGCCTTTCAGCTTCATGGCGATCAGCCCACCGGCGATCGCCAGCACCAGGTAGGCAATACCGATGAAGACATAGGGTTTGAACGGAGACCAGCCCTGTGGTGGTGGCAGTTTAACTTGCGCATTTCCGATGGTCGGTCCGTACAACCCCCAGCAACAGGCCGTTGCTACGGCAAACAGGATTGGGATCAGCATGTTCTTCACGAATGCTCCTGGAATCAATTGATTCTGAAAACGTGTGGTTTGGCAAGACGAAGCGGTATGCCCTGCCCTGACAAAAAGCGTCTCGCGGCAGGTCCGCAGTAACTGGACGCCCAGATCATAGTCGATTTAAGTGTTGACGCGAATCACGGGTAAGGCCTGGGGCCGTACTGCTACGGGGTGTTGGTAATGCCAGTCCTGCGTAACACGATCTGGCAGTTGGACAAAGAATCGTGGACTTCCGCGCGAAGTGCAGCGAACAGGTACTACTGGCCAGGCTTCGTGGGTTACCAGTCGACGATAAAACGGTTGGCCCTTGGTCCGGTTCGGTTTTGCGAAAATCGACGCACCAGCACGCGGGACGAGTGGCCGTACCGACAGTCGTGAGCCCAGTTTGCTCGGACCCCAACGCGAGGATTCAACGCGCCCTGCACCGGCCTGTCAGACCGCGCGTGCGGTCGTTTTACGCCGTTTGCGCGGTCCCTTCCGCGGGCGTTGCTGGGAACGCGGCGAGGCGGTCCCCGGGCGAGTCGCTGATTTACGCCTGCGAGGTCGCCGGGTCGACTTTTTGCGCGGGCTCGACCCGGTTTTCTCGCGTCCCTCTTGCGTTTGGCTGGTAGGCTGCGTTTGGTTCGCGGAGGCTGGGGCCGTGTCGTGTGGTTCTTCTTCGCCGGTCGCTCCGGGCGGTAATGCGACGGGGACCTTTTGGCCCGTCAATCGTTCAATCATCCGCAGAGACCGTTGCTCATCGGGCGAGCAGAACGAAATGGCTTGACCCGTGGTTCCGGCCCGCGCGGTGCGTCCGATGCGGTGAACGTAGATTTCCGGAACCTCGGGCAGATCGTAGTTGATGACATGGGAGACGCCGGAGAAGTCGAGTCCACGCGAGGCGAGATCGGTGGCGACCAGGACGGGAGGCTGACTGGAATTGAATTCGCGGATGGCAGCCTGACGCCTGGCCTGGCTTTTGTTTCCATGAATCGCGATCGCGGGAATGCCCCTGCGTTCCAGGGAACGTGCGATCTTGTCCGCTCCGTACTTGGTGCGCGAGAAGACCAGGGTGCGTGTACAAGCGGTGGCGTTGAGAAAACGTCGCAGTGTCATGGGTTTCTGCTTTTTCTCGACAAAGTAGACGGTTTGCGAAACCAGATCCGGTGTCGAGGCGACGGGCGTCACTTTGACCTCGAAAGGCTTGTGAAGCCACTGTTTTGCCAGTTCGCGAATTTCTTTGGGCATCGTTGCGGAAAACATCAGCGTCTGGCGTTGTTCCGGCACGCGAGCCACAATCTTCCGCAAATCGTGGATAAAGCCCATGTCGAGCATTTGGTCCGCTTCGTCGAGAATCAGGACTTCGACTGCCGCCAGCTGGACAAAGTCCTGTTGAATCAGGTCCAGGAGACGACCTGGCGTGGCAACCAGAATGTCTACTCCCGATTGCAGTGCGCGTACTTGTGGCCCCTGACTGACGCCGCCGAAGAGGACTGTGTGTTTGAGGTGTGTGTACTTGCCATAAGTCTTAATACTGTCGCCAATCTGGGCGGCGAGTTCACGGGTTGGTGTCAGGATTAGGGAGCGAATGGCGCGCCGGCCTTGCCGCTGGCGTCGGCGGGACGCTCCTGTCGGTGCGCTGGCGGATGCCATAATCCGCTGCAACGTGGGCAGTGTGAAAGCGGCGGTCTTGCCAGTCCCGGTCTGGGCACAGCCAACCAAGTCTCTCCCGGTGAGTAACTTGGGGATGGCCTGTTCCTGGATTGGGGTAGCGTCCTGGTAACCTGCATCCTGGAGGCTTCGGAGGAGTGGCTCGCACAGCGCGAGTGCGGAAAACTTCATACGGGTCGTTCACTTTCGGAAAGGACTGAAGGTGGCAGTTTATACCGCTGCCACCGCGTGCGGACTACCGATCGTGGCAATGTGATTGCGCGGATTTGCGGCAGCCATGTGATTCAGGAGCAAGAGAATCAGTCGCGGTCGAAAGGAAGATACGAGGATGCCAGGGCGTTACGCCCGGGAACTGTCCAAGTTGCCGCAATCTCGAAATCGAATGAACACAACACTCATAGTGTTGGTCTCGCACCAAACTCATTTTAAATTAACACGTCCTGGTTCGTCCCGATAGGCCATTTCCGGGACGATGAGCAGACTTCTTGGGTCATTGGCCTGTTGGTGCCGGCGCGACCAGACCATCCGTTATGCCAGAGCGGTGTGCAGCCTGCCATTGGTGTGAGGAGGCGGCTCAGACAGAAGAGAGACAATCGGTTTTGACGTGTTTCAGGCCCCCTGGGGATGATTTTTGAAGGGAAGTTCCACTTTGAATTGCCGAGTATCTCCAATAAGATAGATAGTCGCTGTACGGTAGGGCAGACGCGATGGGGTGTGTGGCCTGTTCGTGTCAGTTGGAAAAGGAATCTCCTATGCTATCGCTGTCAGATCAGATCTCACGTTCACGCCGGCTCGGTCGTCGCGATTTTATGCGGATCGGTACGCTGGGCATGGGAGGGGCCGCCCTGGGAATGGCAGGTCCGCGCGGGCTCTTGGCGCAGCAGTTGCTGAAGGCGACCACAGGCAAGTCGGTGGTCTTTCTGTTTCAGCAAGGAGGACCAACCCAGCACGAGACATTTGATCCTAAGATGGATGCCCCGAGTGGGGTTGCCACGGTGGGTGGCGATGTCGCCACCAGCGTGCCAGGCACTCGGTTTGGCAGCAGTCTGAGTAAACTGGCACCACATGCCCATCGGATGGCGGTAATTCGCAATTATCAGACGAATACCCAGCACGGTGGCGTGCTGCCGATTGTGAGTCCTACGATTCAAAACGCCAGTATTGGGGCAGTCTATTCACGCATCGCGGGCACGAATGATCGCAAAACGGGATTGCCAAATTCGATGTTCATGATTCCGCAGTCGATTGACGCGGAACAGAAATCGTTGGGCGAGCAGTTCGGAAAGTTTGATGCGACGGGTGTTCTGGGCAAGGCCTTTACGCCATTCATGCCGGGAGGAAAGGGGCCGCTACAGCAGGCGCTGAAGCTGAGCCTGCCGAGGGAGCGAATCGAAGACCGTCAGAACCTGTTGTTCACCCTTGATAACGTGCGTCGTCGCCTGGATAACCTGAAGGAGACCGATGGGGTCTACGGTTTGAATCGGCAGGCGATGGAACTGGTGCTCAAGGGGGGGGCCGATGCTTTTGACCTTTCCAAGGAAGATCCACGCACGGTAGCGCGGTATGACACCAGTGGTTTTTTCAAGGCGGAACATTGGACGGACAGCAAGGGGAAGGCCAAGAACAACCTGCCCTGGTACACTGCCCATACCAAGACTCTGGGGAAAATGTTGTTGCTGGCGCGCCGGTTGTGTGAGGCGGGTTGCGGGTTCATCACAATTCACAGCGAGTTCGTCTGGGACTTCCATTCGGACGTCAACAATGTGGCGGTGGAACAAGGCAAGCCCCTGGTGATCGAACCGTTTGACCACGCGGTGTCGGCCTTCATTGAAGACGTAGAAGCACGTGGCCTGTCGGATGATATCTTGCTGGTTTGTTGCGGCGAGATGGGGCGCACTCCCAAGATCAACAAGCTGGGGGGGCGTGATCACTGGCCGCGTCTGGCACCTTTGATGCTTTACGGAGGCGGATTGACCGACGGTCAATTGATCGGACGCTCCACGCGTGATGGTGGCGAGGCGGTTGGCCGGCCACAGAGACCCGATGATCTCTTGGCCACGATCTTCCACACGCTGATCGATTACAGCGAGGCCCGCTTGATTCCCGACCTGCCTTCCGACTTGAAAAACAGCTTGGTGCGGATCGAGGATAACCGGGGTGTTTTGGGCCAGTCGTAATTCGCGGGTCCAACCCAGTCAAATTGCCAGTCTGTGCTGGTCAAGGTCAGCTGGCGCTCTGTGGCAGTTCAACTTAGCTCTGCAATGACTTTTCCGGATGGCAGCAAGGGGTGCGGGCGGCCACGGTGGTCCAGAAGAGTCGCTTCCGGATTGATTCCCAGGAAGCGATACACGCTGGCGACAAGGTCGTTCGGATCGAGGGTCCGATCGGCAGGGTACTCGCCTTTCTGATTCGTTTTTCCGATGACCTGGCCCATATTCCAGCCACCGCCGGCAACCAGAACCGACATGGCGCCTGGCCAGTGGTCGCGCCCAGGCCAGAGTGGTGTCTTGGCACGGCCCATATTGACTTTGGGAGTGCGACCGAATTCGCCGGTTGCGATGACCAGTACACGCTTGTCCATGCCACGTTCTGCAAGGTCCTCGATGAGTGCAGTGATGGCCTGATCGTAAACGGGCAAGCGGGATTTCATGGCCTGGAAAATATGCTGGGCATCACCGTGGTCATCCCAGGTAGGAAATTTCCGGGAGACACGGCCCCAATCCAACGTAATCATACTGCAACCTGCTTCGACCAGCCTCCGCGCCAGTAAAGCGCTTTGTCCCAGTGTATTGTTGCCGTAGCGTGCACGCAGAGCGGTAGACTCCCGGTCCAGATCAAACGCATCACGCGTCGCGGGCGAGCTGAGCAGTTGAACGGCGCGCTGCTGGAATCGGTCACTGGCTTCAATTTGTGGATTGATGTCGACCTGGCTACGGAAGCTGTCGAACGCATTCAGTAATGCAGTACGCTGGTCCAGACGCTGCATTACCTGTTCGTGCACTGCCAGGTTGGCCACGGAGAAATTCGGATCGAATCGATCAAAGTCAGGGCCAATCGGCAGCTGAGCAATGTGTGAGGGCAGTACGTCGACGACAAAGGGGGAAGCAGTCGAGCCAAGGTATGCGGTTCCACCACCTTTTAACGCTGTCTTGTTAGAAACGAACTGGGGAATGCCCGAGTGGCTGAGATCTTCCCGGATGCTACCAACAATGGTGTCGAAGGTTGGGTATTCCGAAGCCGTAGCACTGATGTTGCGGGGCGTGCGTCCCGTCAGAAAACGCCCCGCCGCCCCTGGGTGATCAGGTACTTGGTGCGTGATTGAGCGGATAATGCTAATGCGGTCTGCCAGTTTGCAGTGCCGCGGCAACAGTTCGCACACCTCCATTCCACCAACCGCGGTCGCGATAGGTTGGAATTCGCCACGGTATTCACGTGGCGCAGCGGGCTTCATGTCATACGTTTCCAGGTGGCTGGGGCCACCCTCCAGCCACAGCAAGATCACCGCAGTATCGGGATGCTGACCACGATTCGCGGTGGCGCGTAAACGCAACAGGTCCGCCAACCCGAGTCCACCGAGCAATAGTGAACCCGCTTGCAAGAAGTTGCGTCGTTTCAGAGGGCCAGGGCATGAGCTGTGGTGCATGGGTTCCTCGCAGGGGATGGCGACCGATTGTACCACTCAGCCGCCGACGCAGCGACGCGAATCTCCAACGGCGTCACGGCGTTGGAGGCGGTTATTCTTCTGGTTCGGCAACGCGCAACGCGTCGTGCCACACTTCTTCACCACCCACGATCGGGAGCGTCAAGGAGGTGTGATCCAAGTCAACGGTCAGCTCGGTGCCCGGAGTAGGCCACAAGGTAAAGTCCTGGTCACTGGAAAAGATCATCAGGCCAATTTGTTGCCCTTTGGGGATGATCTGGTCATCCGGCTGGAGGTCGAACCGCAGAGTATAGAACGTGCCGGGCTGAAGTGGTTCACTTTTGGTCAAGGACTGATGGTTCTGCGGGTCCGCCCAGCCACGCGTGATGATGTTGTCTGTGATTTTCGCGTTCTTGCGTGTGTTCCAGGGAAGTGACACCAGCCAGACTGACAAATTGGCAGCTTCGCGATTACATGCCAGCTTGATTTCGATTTGTGGCGTGCCAGAGAGGTGAACCGGCTTATTGAGCTTCGGCGTCAGATAAATGAGCCGGTGGTTGGTCCATTCCGCGCGTGCGAGTGCTTCGCCGTTGAACGAATAATTGTCGACCAGGGACTCAACACCTTGTTGTTCTGGCACTTCCGTTTGCAATACTCCACGCTGAGGCGTTCCCGCTTGCAGATGGAATCTGACCGGTTGGACTTCCGGGTGCGGGTAATCGGGGTAGGCGGTTGGGTTGTCCCGTTTGTCATTTTCCCGAACGATCCAGACGCGTTGGTCTTTCTCGACGTCGTTTTCTACGCCATGCAGGTAACGCGTGAACCAGCGGTTCATCAGCTTCATTGGGGGAGGGCCACCATGTCCACCTTGGTGGAAGAAGGCTTGCCAGGGGAGGCCCTTTTTCTTGACCGCTTCCAGAATGCGAACGCTATGTTCGGGGACCACGTTCCAGTCGTTGAATGCGTGTGCCATCAACATGGCTGCCTGCATCGGTTTGAGGTCGTTCAGGTAGTCGCGTCCCGCCCAGAAATCGTTGTAATCGCCGGTGACGCGGTCAAAGTTGCTGCGCATTAATTCGTCGCGAATACGTGTGTTGCAGTCAGCACGCATTTGTTCCGGGCCACTGTGAATGTACTCGTACAGGCAGTCGATGTCTTCGCCGATGAAACCGAAAGGGTGGCGGACCAGCCCGTTGGAACGGTAGTAGTGGTAGTACGAGGTGTTCGGTGCGATTGGAATGATGGCTTCCAGGCCTGCGACGCCGGTGGTCGCTGCGGCGAGGGGAATCGTGCCGTTGTACGAAGTGCCGGTCATGCCGACCTTGTGGGTGCACCAGCCCGCAGGCACGCGCTCAAAACCATCGACGGTGGTGAACCCGTCAGCGCGTCCACAGAGCCAGTCGATGACCGCCTTGGGAGCGAGGGATTCGTTGTCTCCGCCCACTGTTGGGCAACCCTGTGACAGCCCGGTTCCAGGTGACGAAGAGTGCACCACGATGTAGCCACGAGGTACCCATTGTCTGGCATGTGATTTGGAGATGATGGGACGCATGCCTTTTCGCTCGACTGGTGGTTGTGTTGTGCGCCGCGGTGGATTCTTGCCAATCTCCTGGTGGGGGTCCCAGAAAAATTCGGTACCTGCTTTGCCGGTGCCGGCAAAATAAGGACTGGAGACGTAAATCACCGGAAGCTTGAGCCCTTCGCTTTCCGTCTGTCTGGGACGCGTGACACTCACATGCATGCGATCCAGACGCCCGTCATTATCCGAATCAAATTCCGTTTCCACCCAGAGGTCGTGTCGAATCCAGTAGTCGGGGTCTTTGAAGCCATTCACGATCTGTGCTTCGCCGTCTTTGAAGACAGGTACGGTGAGCTGCGATTTCTGTTTCGTGCTTGTTTCCTGGGCGACACCGGATGTCACCGGCAGTAGCGTCAAGAGAATTAGTAATGTCAGCGGATGGGGATTCGGTTTGTACATGGGGTGACCTCAGGAGCCTCGGTTTGGAATAGTCTCATTGTAGCTGGCGTGATGGTGCCTGTACTGCAGCAGCGGGAGACGCGATCTGACCCTGTCGGCAGTGGAATCCATGGCCACAGCGAGAGGATTGCGGGTGATTTCGCTAGGCAACGCCATGTGAGAAAGTGCTGTTTTGTGGTTTTTGTAGTCGGGGGGTGATGTTCGCTTTGACAGCGAACGCTCTATTCTGGTACATCCCGATCCCATTCTTGCGGATCCCCGCGGCGACTCAAGTTCATGCATAATGAGGATTGTGGTGATGCAACGTTCGGCTGAAAAGCGGGTGACGATTGCCTTTGTCCCGCGTGAGCAGTTTGCGACGACCCAGCGTTGCCTGGAGTTGCTGCTCCAGCGAACTTCTGAGCCGTATGAGTTGATCGTGGTTGATGGCGGGGCACCACCGGGCGTGCAGCAATATCTGCAAAGTGCTGCGATGGAACATGGTTTCAGGCTGTTGCGGACCGACGAGTACCTGACACCGAACCAGGCGCGGAACCTGGCGTTGGCGCATGTGGAAACCCCGTACGTCGCATTTGTTGACAATGACGTGCTTGTTTCCGAGGGCTGGTTAACTGCGTTGGTGGACTGTGCCGAGCGGAGTGGAGCCTGGGTTGTCGGGCCGCTCTATTTTGAGTTTGAACCGGAACGGCGGCGGATCCACATGTTTGGTGGTGAAGTGGGGATCCAGGCGGACGGACGTGGCCGCATGACGTGTGTCGAAAAACACTTGTATGCACACGAGCTGTTGAGTGATGTGCAAACGGAGTTTCACGCCCAGCCTACGGATCTCATCGAGTTTCATACGGTGTTGATCCGCATGGGTGCGTTTCAACAGATTGGCCGTTTGGATGAAGGGTTTCAGTCGACGTCCGAGCACGTTGATTTATGCCTGGAGGTGCGGCAGGCAGGTGGTGAAATTTGGATCGAGCCCGCCTCACAGATTACGTACGCCCCGCCGAAAAGTCTGAGCGGCTCCGACCGGGAATTCTTCCTCTTGCGTTGGAGTGAAGCACGCGGGATCGCTACACTTCGGCACATGGTCGACAAGTATCAATTGCATCCGCGTTCTCGCGGTGTGAGGCTGTCGGCGCGCTGGCTGGCTGGGCACCGACGCTACAGCATGGACTGGTTGCCGCGTTGGAAACGGCGGCTTGGGGTGAAGCTGGGTTCACGGTTGGAAAAGAGCGTGGTGACTCCACTGGAAAAATTGTGGAATCGTTGGCACTATCCACTGTCACGATACGGTTCGTTATCAACTCCCCGGGTGTCTGTGTTTTCGCCAACTTCCGGTAACTGTCGACGCTGCGCCGCGTGAGTGCGCACTGGTGTGATCCGTGGCGGTGGGGCACGGCGGGTAACGTCTCCTGAAATGGTCTCGTAGGGTGCGCAGGGTTGCCGGATGGTTGATGTGACAGTCGTGGTTCCAGTTTTCAATCGCCAGTCCATGGTGATCGATGCACTCAATGCAATCGCCGCGCAAACGTGTTTGCCACGGCAAGCCGTCGTCGTTGACGATGGTTCGACGGATGCCACCGTCGAAGCAGTTAGACGATGGATGGCGGAACATGGATCCCGGCAGGCAGAGAGCCGTCGCTGGTGTGTTCGTCTCTATACGCGGCCCAAGAAAACGGCGGCGGCAGCCCGACAATTTGGTTTGACGCATTGTGATACGACGGAGTTTGTGGCGTTTTTGGACTCAGATGATTTGTGGCCGAGAGATTTCCTGGAGCGGGCTGTGGCTGCCATGTCCTGTGACAGCAAAATCGTTGCTAGTTCGACCGATCGCAGGTTTGTCGATACAGCGGGAACGGTTTTTCAGCAAGATGACTGCCGGGCGCTGGCGCGGAACCCGATTCGCTGGTTATTTCAGTATGGTGCCGGGGTGGCTTCCTGTACGCTCTTCCGACGGGCTGCCGTCGATGCGGCGGGAGGTTGGGATGACAGCCTGAAGACGGCTGAGGATGCGGCTTTGTTTGCGCGTGTTGCCAGCCTGGGCCGTTGGGCCCATCTGCCCGGAAACGCCGTGACCTTGCGACAGGGGCGGGGGAAGAACGGGATGGAGGAAGGGAACCTCAGTCAGAAGCACACCGATCGTTTGCAGCGTTGGGCAGGCGCCTACGAAAAAATCTATGACGAACTGCAGGGCCACCATCCGGAGTCTGATCGGCGTCTGCTGCGCCGCTATGTCGCGGCCTACTGGTATCGGGCAGGAAAACAGTGGGCCTTGCAGAGAAACGAGGACGCAGCACGTCGGTGTTTCGATAACGCCGTGTCATGGTGGCCGTTGATGTTGCGTCCCAGGTTGCGTCGCTATCGATTGGCGGCGACCTGTTGCGATCGCAGGCAACAGATCTGAGACACGTCAAATAATCCAAACAGTCCGCGTTGCCGCATCCAATGCGTGTTTGTGCATGGCCTGTTGTGCCGTTCAAATGATCCGCGGCGGTTCCTGATTGGGGGGTATTTCCGGACGCTGCTCGGTCAGTGGGTCCGGGGCACCATCAGCCGGGTTCTTGCGAAAGAGCTTGGCGAAAAAGTCGAAGAATAACAGGTCAACGAATAATTCACAGATAAACCCGAGCATGGGTGTTCCTTCTGGTCGTAGCGGGTCTGTCCTGGTCGTACGCTTGCCTGGTCACCGTGCAGGGAGCAGGACTTGTTCCGGTTAGTTTACCTTACTTCTTCCGTTCGTTTGAATAACGTGTGCTGTGGCTGAGGCCGCTGAGTGTTCATTCATGTCATGTGTGCTCCGGCAGCATTGGTATAGACCGCGTACAGGCTTTGGCTGGCGGCCATGAACAGGCGGTTGCGTTTGCTGCCCCCAAAGCAAAGGTTTGCACATACTTCGGGTAACAGGATCTGACCGATCCGGTCGCCGTTGGGAGCAAATACGTGCACCCCGTCGTAGCCCGTGGCAACCCAGCCCGCACTCGAGCAGATGTTTCCGTCCATGTCACTGCGAATCCCGTCGGAATGGCCAGCTTTTCCGAACCCGTCCATTTTCATCGAGGCGAACTGCCGTCCCCTGGTCAGTCTCTTGCCGGCAACGTCCCAGACTCGGGTCGCGTGTGCGCCAGCCGCGGTATCGGAAACATACAATTGCGTTAGGTCGCGGGGAAAGCAGAGTCCATTGGGTCGGTTGATGTCGTCTGTGACTTTGGTCAAGGTACCGCTGGCGCTGTCAATTCGGTAAGCCGATTCAGGCAACTCGACGGCCGCTTTGTGGCCCGTGTCGTTCCGCATGACGCCATAACTGGGGTCCGTAAACCAGATGGAATCGTCGCCGCGATGAACGCCGCAGTCTCTGCTTGGCGGCGGGTGACGGTGTGACGCACCAGAACTAGCGGTAGCCTGCATTGTATCTGCTCTGTGATGGCGTTGGACACGGTTGTTGGTTTTCGCCTCTGTGGGGTTCCGGTTCTCGGTGCTGTTCCAGGTCAGGGGACTGTCCACGCGTGTCGCACTATTCAGGCAAGGTAAGACCGCTGGACAGCAGCGGTCACTGACAAACGTCCAGTCCTTGCACGGGTGTCGCAGTGTCTGGCAAGATGCGCAGCAGTGACTTACTTACGGACCTCTGTCAGATCAGTGGGTTGGTGATAAATGGTCGCCCGTGGCAGGGCGCTGCGCAGGTTCGCGACGCCCGCCGCACTGACCATCGTTTCGGTTAAATCGACGGTTTTCAATTGCTCCAGGCCGTGCAGATGGGCCAAGCCTGCGTCGCTGACGGCGGTGCCGGTGAGCATCAACTGTGTTAACCCCGGCACCTCTGCCAGGAGTACCAGGTCTGCGTCTCCGAGGCGCGTGTTGTTGAAATAGGCGGCAAACACCTGGCCTCCGTTGTCGGCCAGCAGCCGACCTCCCAGTTGCTCGAGCTGCTGCAGCGTTTGCCTGTTTTGTGATTCATTGACCGGCTCACGGAAAAACGCCCGGCGTCCCTGGTGGCTGAACACAACACCGAGCAGGGTGAGTGGGTGAAAGAAGAAAAGTACCGGCGCGCAGCAGATGCCGAATCCCAGGCCCACAGAGATTCCCAGTTGTGGCACAAGCAACACGAGCATTGGCAGTGCGAATACCGCGACGCAATAGGCGATGCTCCAAGTTTGTGTCCAGTGTGCCAGACGGTACATTCCGACCGTCACCACGGTTGATAGACCGCCCAATGTCAGGCAGGAAACGGCCATAACACTGCTGGTCCAGGTGTCGCTCGTGCCGGCCGGTGACGTGATAATGTGGATGGCTGCCGGCAGGTAAAACAGCCCCAGGAAGATCCAGAGGCCCGAGATGAAGACGTTGTAGGAAGCGGCTGCCAGGGCCCATTGAGGGGGCTTGAACAGAGCCGTGGCCGTCTCCTCGCCGGGTGGTCGGTTGAGCTCCGCCGGTGGTGTGTAGGGATTAGTCATAACGCTGCTCGCGGATCGCACATCTCAAGCGGTTCGAAACGGCACGCTATGCCGGTGGGAGCTGGCACGCGTGTGGCTCTCGGTGTAGAGCCTGTCTGTACGTTACGCGCTCTTTCGCGGCGCGATTTTGTGGCCAGTGGGCTTGGAGCCAGAGGGAACTACAGGTGTCGTGATGACACTGATGGAGATCAAGACGTGACACCGTTCCCGGGATTGCGGTGTTGCAGTCGCCACCAGGATCCCTTTTCGTTAAGCTTGTCATACAAAGTCGGTTACACAGGAAGCAGGTTTCCCATGCTGTAAGGCGCCGTACGATGTTGCGAAATGCTGGGCTGCGAATCACTGGAGGTTCTTCCCGACGCGGTGACGGCACGACGCGTCGCGCGGTACTGGAGGCGGGCAGCCTGGGGCTGGGCGGATTAACGTTGCCGGGTGTACTTCGGGCCCGAGCCGAGGCGGGTACCGCGAAGAAGCCGGCGGCAGTCATCTTTGTGGAGCTGGACGGTGGACCGTCGCAGTTTGAAACCTATGATCCGAAACCGGCCGCGCCCCAGGAGTTTCGTGGCCCGTTCGGTTTCCAGGACACGAGTGTCAGCGGGGTGCAGTTCAGTGAATTGCTGGTTGAACAGGCCCAGGTAATGGACCGGATGGCGATTGTACGGTCCGTCTGGCACACCAACAGCGAGCATGCCAACTCCGGTCATTACATGGGGACCGGCTATTACTTCCGCAACAACGCCCCCAGCAATCAGCAGATGCCAGCAGTGGGGTCGATTTGTGCCCGGGCGGTTGGCGCGCGGGCGGCGGCTGTACCTCCTTACGTGTCACTACTGGGGCCACCTCGCTATGGGAATGCGCTCTATCTGGGGCAGGCCTACGATCCGTTTACGATCACGGCGGATCCCAATGCGGCCAACTTCAAAGTCGAAAACCTGGCGCTGGCATCCGGGTTGAGTATCAATCGACTGCAGGATCGTCGCGCGCTGGTGCGTGCGTTGGATGCGCGCCGCCGTGCGGTCGAGGGGGCCGCCGCGGCAGGCGCGATTGATGCCTTTACACAAGAAGCGTTCGCCATGGTCCACAGCGGCCAGGCGGCGCGGGCCTTCGACATTGCCGCCGAGCCGGACGCCGTGCGGGACCGTTACGGGCGGACCCATATTGGGCAGGCTATGCTGCTGGCCCGCCGATTGGTCGAGGCGGGGGGGATGTTTGTGCACGTTCACAGTCGCGAATGGGACGATCACGGGTCGCTGGAAGGTCGCATGAAGGTGCTCCGCCCGCGGTGGGACCGGGCTATGGGTGCCCTGATAGCAGATCTCTACGAACACGGTTTGCAGGAGCACGTCCTGATGGTCGCGATGGGTGAGTTTGGCCGTACACCACGGATGAACAAGAATGCGGGCCGAGATCACTGGGGCCCTCTGATGAGCGTGGCCTTTTCCGGCGGCGGACTGCAGATGGGACAGGTGGTCGGAGCTTCGACGGAAAAGGGTGAAACACCGAAGTCGAATCCCTACCGTCCCGACAATGTCCTGGCGATGGTCTACCGCCACCTGGGGGTCGATCCCAGCCAGACCTTTCCCGACTACAACGGTCGCCCGCAGTACGTGTTGGAACACCGTGAGCTGATACGCGAATTAATCTGAGCCAGCTGGTTGATTCGGTTGGCGCATGCGGGAGCGTGCTCCCAGGCAAGTTGGGCTTGCGGCGATGTCGCCTGTGTGCTCCGAGCGCCTTGTGGATGCTGTGCCGGAGCGCGCCCACGCAGGACACAGGATTGTATGGTGCGGCGTGGGGGGTACACTGCAATCGTTGTAAATTCTTGGATACGTCTGTCTGCAAGGGAGGATGCCCGATGCAACGTTGGATGTGGTGCCTGATACTACTGTTTGTGACAGGGGGAGTTTCGGGATGTTCGGACTCTTCATCGAACTACCGGGACGGTAACCGGAATGGTTATCGGGATGACTATCGGGATGACTACCGGGATGGTTATGGCTATGACGAGCCCAGGGTCCGCCGCCGCCCGCAGCAGGGGCGAAGTTTCTCCAAACAGGGGGCCACGGGACGCAGTAGCAGTAAGGCCAGCCGACGCAGCACGACTAAGGCCAGCGGACGCAGTAAGAGCAAATCGAGTCGTCCCACCAGGAGTAAGTCGAGTCGGCGCAGCAAGAGTTCCCAGAGCTCAGGCTCCAAGTCGCGATCAAGCAGCCGCAAGCGGAGACGCTAGGATTGGCAGCGAGCGTGACTCCCCTGCCCTGTCAGGTCATCCGCCAGACTACGTCAAGTACGGAAGGTTGCTGAGGTGAGATGTTTCCTTCCACACCAACGGAGTGTCTGCAGATGCGTGGCC
>MDTE01074580.1_pt1 | contig 16117 bp, 16 predicted proteins | sample 811231 | NCBI WGS metagenome assembly MDTE01 (sample SAMN05326651, study PRJNA326480) | marine metagenome | isolation source: seawater | place: Indian Ocean: Red Sea | collected 2010
ACCTTTACCGGATAATGAAACTTGATAACCTAAATTACATTGGAATGGATTGTGTTGATTGTCCATATCTTGACCCCAAGACAGAATACCAGCTTGAATGCGTCTATGGTGAGCGGGTGCAATTACCATCAAATTATGTTTTTTTCCAGCTTCTAAAACTGCATTCCACATATCTTCAGCGTAAAGTGTAGCATCATATAAGTATATTTCAAATCCAGCGGCGCCTGAAAAACCAGTTTGTGAAATTACACATTTTCTTCCACCTACATTTACTTCTGCAAGACCGTAAAAAGGCATTTTATCTATATCAACTTGATCTCCTACTAAATCTTTCATTAAGGCATGTGCCTTTGGTCCTTGAATTTGAACTGGACAAACATCAATTTCATCTATTTCAACATTAAACTTTTTATCATGATTAACACCCTGGAGATACAAACCAATATCAGAATCAGAAAGAGAAAACCAAAATTCGTCTTCAGCAACTCTTAGAAGAATTGGATCGTTTAATACGCCTCCCATACTATTACAAAGAATAACATATCTAGCTGCTCTAACTGATCCGTCAGCTTTCATGGCAGGAATTTTTTTTGCATCACGAGTAATAACATAATCAGTAAATGCTTCAGCATCAGGTCCTTTAACTTGAATTTGTCTTTCGACAGCAACATTCCACATTGTTACATGATTTTTAATTGCCTCATATTCAACCATGGCTCCGCCATCTTCAGGCTTAACATAGCCTCGTGGATGATAAACACGGTTATAAACTGTTGCTCTCCAGCAGCCAGCTTTCATAGATAAGTGCCAATAAGGTGATTTCCTTACCCTTGTAGAAATCAACATTTGCACAGGAGTTGGTCCACTTTGTCGAAGGTTATAAGGAACCTTCCTATCAGATTGGTCAACTGAAGTTACATGCTTCGTCATGCTTTTTCTCCCATAGTAAATTATTATATATTGCATCGGGTATCTAAAGTTCTTTTTGAACGCAATATTAATTTTTCAAATTTATAACTTAGCTGGGGACTTGTTTATATGAAAAATCTCAAATAAGCCTTGATCTAACCTTACTTTTGACAAAAAAATACATCAAAAATAAAAACATATATGAAAATATTAGGTACGTTTTTATTAATTTTCTCTTTATTTTTTATAATTAGCTGCTCATCAAGCTATGAAAAATTATCTAAGAATAACTATATTCCAAAAGATAAATTTTCTAAATATTTAATGGAAAACTATAAAAAATCAGCCAACTTTGAAGCAAAAAAAATGCATGATTGGAACTCTGCTAAACTTTATTCTGATAAAGCATTAAAAGCTATTAAGGGGGTTAAAATCAAGCCAGAAAAAATCTCTTATTGGGATATTCCAAAAAATAAAGTTAAAGAATTGCAAATTGCATATGAAAATTTAATGATTGTTTACAATAAAGCAATAGATGAAGATCCTTTGAATTTAGCAGTTGCAATAAGTTCTTTAGATTGTTGGTCTGAGCAACAAGAAGAAAATTGGCAAACTTGGGATATTAATGAATGTAAAGACAATTTTATAAATGCAATGCATAATATATATAATAAGATAGAAAAAAATGAATCTGCTAAAAAAGAAGAAGTTAACAAAAAAATATCTGTAGTAACCAAAAAAAATAAAGATGTATTGCAAATTATATATTTTGATTTTGATAAAGCAAATTTATCAGAAGTAAGTAAAAATAAAATTAAAAAATTTATTATTGATAATAAAAATATTATTAGTGAATATATTGTTATTGGACATACTGATACAAAAGGTAGTAATAAATATAATCAACAACTGTCTTTAAAGAGAGCTGAATCTGTTAAAAAAATATTAATTAATTTTGGTATTAATTCTAAACAAATTAAAATCTTAGGTAAGGGTGAGACATCCCCTTTAGTTATAACGGGTGACGATGTGAAACATCCTGCTAACAGAAGAGCTGAAATTAAGCCATTAAATTAATCTTCTACAATTAAGATTATTAGTGTATGAAAGATTTTTCATTAAATGTATACTAAAACAACAAAATCTATAAGCATTACAGTAAATCCATACTATCTAGAAGATCAGTCAGAACCAGATCAACAACACTTTGTATGGGCATATCAAGTTACAATTAATAATCTTGGAAAAGATGAGGTAAAATTAAAAAATAGATTTTGGAAAATTACCGATTCAAATGGCATAAAACAAGAAGTAAGAGGAGAAGGTGTTGTTGGAGAGCAACCAACTTTAAAGCCAGGTGAATCTTTCGAGTATACTAGCGGAACTCCGTTATCTACACCATCAGGATTTATGGAAGGGTATTATGAAATGGAGACTAAAAATGGTATTAAATTTGATGCAACAATTCCACTGTTTTCTTTAGATAGTCCTCATATTTCGGATAAACTAAATTAAATTAATAATAAATTAATATGAAAGATTTTAGATCTGTATTTTTTATAATTGGTATATTGTTGTGCATTGAATCATTATCAATGTTGATACCAATGATAGTTGATTTATTTTATAAAAATTCTGATTGGAAAATATTTTTCTTTTCTAGTATTCTTACTTTTTTTATAGGATTAGTACTTTTTTTTTCATTTAGACAGCAAAAAAAAGTTATAAAAATGCGCGAAGCTTTTTTTCTAACGATTATTTCATGGATTGTCATTTCTATATTTGCTTCTTTGCCATTTATTTATTCTAGCTCAAACTTGAACTATACAGATGCATTTTTCGAATCTATAAGTGGGATTACAACTACCGGAGCAACAGTAATTCCGAATTTAGATAATCTATCTGAAGGTATACTTATATGGCGTGCTTTACTTCAATGGTTTGGAGGAATTGGAATAATACTTCTAGCTTTAGCTATTTTACCAACACTTCAGATTGGAGGTATGCAATTACTTCATATGGAACACGACGACCCATATGAAAAAACAATACCTAAAATTAATCAATTTGTTTTTGAAATTTTAGTAATTTATATTGTGATTTCTTTTATTTGTGCATTATTTTATTTTATATCTGGAATGTCAGGATTCGATGCAGTTGCTCATTCAATGACAACGATATCTACTGGAGGATTCTCTACACATAACAATTCATTAGCAAAATTTGATTCTGTTAATATAGAATTGATTAGTGTTTTCTTTATGATTATTGGAAGTTTGCCATTTGTTATTTACCTTAAATTGACTCATGGAGATATAAAATCCCTGTTTAAAGATGATCAAATTAAATTATTTTTATTTATTGTATTTTTTTTAACAGTTGTTACTGCTTTTTGGCTATTTACAAATTTCAATAATGATTTTTTAGAATCTCTAAGATTTGCCGCTTTTAATATAACTTCAATACTAACAGGTACAGGCTATACAAGTTCAAATTATAGTAATTGGGGGAGTTTTGGCTTAGTAATAATGTTTATTATTATGTTCATCGGTGGATGTGCAGGATCTACTACTGGCGGTATAAAAATATTCAGACTTTTATTATTATTTAGGGGAGCAAAAACACAAATAAAAAAACTAACACATCCTCATGGAGTTTTCGTAACTTCATTTAATGAAAAACCTGTAGATGATGGAACATATAATTCAATTATGGGTTTTTTCTTCATATATATTTTAGTGTTTATAATTGCATCTATTTTATTAAGTTTTTTTAATCTTGATTTTTTAACATCAATTTCTGCTGCTGCATCTGCAATTTCAAATGTAGGCCCAGGATTAGGAAATATAATAGGACCAAATGGTAATTATTCTTCTATACCAAATGAAACAAAATGGATTCTATCAATTACTATGTTAATTGGTAGACTTGAGTTATTTACAGTTCTTGTTTTGCTTTCAGGATCTTTCTGGAAAAAATAATTTAAAGCATATATTGAATCATGTGTTTTTTTAACAATAGCTCTGTTTGAGATGATAAATCTACTAATGCATCAAATATAAGATTATCAAGAATAATTTCCTTTTCATTTAATGATATTAATTTACTTGATGTCGTAGAATGTTTTGATTTAACTTTAGTAGTCGCAAGTACTAAATCATCATCATCATATAAAACAAAAAGAAGTTCATAATTAAGTTCATAAAAATAAATAAATTTTTCTTGATATTTTTTATTATCCTCATTTTCTTTTTCTACTCTAATGATTGATGCATCATTTATATCTATGACTAATTTATTATAAGAACCAAAAGTAGAAATATTTTGTTCTAACCAATTATGAACTCTCAATAGAGGAGTAAATTTTATTGAATGATCAATATATGGTTCAGTATATCGAGCTTCATAAACAGGATTGATAATTTTTGTTTCAGTTTTAAAACTAATTTTTGAAAATAAATCTTTATTAAATTCTATTTTTTTTAATGCTTTATTGGGTTGACAGGAAAATAATATTAAAGATATTATTATGATTAAACTTATACTTAGAATTTTTTTCAAAATACCTCGCCTATTCTATTTTATGTAAAAACACAATATAGTTTGCTGAACATACATCTTGTTTTTTGCCAATTCAATTATTTTTTTTAATTTAAAAATATTAAAGTCAGATATATTAATGAAATTTTTAATCATTAAGTTCTTGTAAAACTTTTCTTATTATTATTATAGCTTTATCAACGTCTTTCTTTTTAATTATCAATGGTGGGGCTAGTCGTAAAATATTATCACTTGCAGTAACAGTTAAAAGACCATTATTAGAAAGAAGGTTGCTAATTTTATAGTTTTCTTTTTTTGTTTTTATTCCAATCAGTAAACCTGCACCTCTAATTTCAGTTATTTCATTAAAATCTTTTTTTAATTTAATAAGTTCATCCCATAAATATTTAGAAACTTGATTGACTTGACTTAAAAAATTTTTTGACATTATTTCATTAATTACAGCTGTCCCAACTGAAATTGCAAGAGGATTTCCACCAAATGTTGATCCATGAACACCTTTCTGCATTCCTATTGAAGCTGATTTTGTTGTTAAACAAGCTCCCATTGGAAAACCTGATCCAATGCCTTTTGCAACTGCCATTAAATCCGGCTCAATATTAGACCATTGATATGAAAAAAGCTTGCCTGATCTTCCAAAACCTGTTTGAACTTCATCTAAAAATAAAAGAGCTTTATGCTGATCACAAATTTTCTTTAATTCTTCTAAATATTTAATTGTAACAGGTCTAATACCTCCTTCGCCTTGAATGGGCTCTATAATCACTCCAGCTATATTTTCATTCATATTTTTCTTTAAAGCCATAATATTGTTAAAAGGAATCTTTATAAACCCTGGTAGCAAAGGTTTAAAAACTTTAGAATAAATATTATTTTTTTGAGCAGATAGTGAACCAAATGTTCTCCCATGAAATGCTCCATCAAAAGTAATTATTTTTGTTTTATTTATATTTTTATGATGGTTATGATAACTTTTAATAACCTTGATTCCACACTCTACTGATTCTGTACCAGAGTTTGTAAAAAAAACTTTTTCAGCAAAACTATAATTGCATAAAAGTTTGGCATAATTTTCTTGTTTGTTATTTAAGTATAAATTCGATGTATGCCAAAGCTTTGTAGATTGATTTTTTAAAGCCTTTACAAGACTGGGATGACAATGACCTAATGAATTTACTGAAATGCCACTTCCAAAATCTAAATATTTTTTATTTTCAGATGATAAAAGATATACCCCTTTCCCAGAAATAAATTCTAATTTTCTTTTGCCATAGGTAGGCATTATATATGAGTCAACATTTGATATCATAAAATATAATTATTTAAGATTTAAGTTTGTAACCACTACGGAACATTAAATAACACAAAAAAAATAAAATTAAATTGATAATGATAAGCGAAATACTCCCTACTAGAAGCGAACTATCAGATTGACCTATAAAGGCGTACCTAAATCCGTCAATATTATAAAAAAAGGGATTAAAAGCAGACAAATTTTGCCATAAATCTGGTAGACGAGAAATAGAATAAAAAGTACCTGACAAAAATGTCATTGGCAAAACAATAAAGTTTGTAATTCCTTGTTGTTGATCCCATTTATCAGCCCAAATTCCAACTATAATGCCAAGAGATCCCATCATTATACTGCCCATCAAAGCATAAAAAATTAGGGCAAAAATAGAATGAACTTCTAGTTGTATAAATAAAACAATTCCTAATGTAGTAAAAAAGCCACAAATTAATCCACGGGCAATGGATCCTCCCAGATACCCCAGTGTTAGCTCAAAATCACTTAGTGGAGCCATTAAAACATCAACTATATTACCCTGAAATTTAGCTTGTCCTATACTTGAGGCAGGGTTTGCAAAAGAATTTTGAAGTATAGTCATCATAATTAAACCTGGTGCAATAAAATTAGCAAATTGAATACCATTAATAGATGGAACTGATTTACCTAATGCAAGCACAAAAATAGCCAAAAAAAGTAAGGAGCTTACAGCAGGTCCTATAATTGTTTGAATTCCAACTTTAATAAATCTTAATACCTCTTTTTTAAAAAGTGACCAGACTGGTAGATAATTTGATGAAATCATGATTAAAGTTATATTAATATTATATTTTATGAAAATTAACAATTTTTTTTAATAAATAAAAAATATGGAACTAATAAAAAAATATGCTGTGAATTATTTAAGTAAATATGACTCAACTACAAAAAATCTTAAAATAATATTAAAGAAAAAAATTAGTAGATTAAAAGTAGAAAAGAAGGATAAGTTTATTTTATACAATTCAATTGATAGCTTATTATTAGATTTTGAAAAAAAAGGTTTAATTAATGATATTGACTATACTGATAGAAAAATATTGAACTTTTCTAACCAAGGAAAATCTAAAAATTTTATAATTTATTATCTTTTGAAAAAAGGTATCAATAAAAAAGATATAGATGATAGGTTTAAAAAATTTGAAACAAATAATGAAGACTGGGAATATCATTCAGCAAAATTATTTGTTACAAAAAAAAAATTAGATAAAGAGAATAAAGAAAAAAAAGAAAAATATTTAGCCAAAATGTCAAGAGCAGGTTTTAGCTATAGCTTATGTAAAAAAGTTTTAGATTTATAAGTTACTAGATTTTAAATGTACTTTACCTTCTAACAATCGAGCAAATGGTAATGTAGTTTCAAATTTTTCAAAAGAAATCTTGACTATTGCAGTAATTGGAGCAGCAAGCAAAACTCCAATCATACCCCATATCATACCCCAAAAAATAAGAGATAAAATTATTGTTATTGGATGCAAACCAAAAGCTTCTCCAAATAACTTAGGTTCTAAAATATTTCCGATGATTATATGAACTATAGAGGGAAATAATATTACATATATTATATATGTTGGATCATTGAATTGAAGTAGTGCAACAGGTAATGGAATTAAAACAGCTATTACAGACCCTAAGACTGGTATAAAATTTAATAAAAATGTCATTGTGCCGAAAATCAGAGCTAACTCTATGCCAAGAAGCCAATAAATAATTCCAGTTAAAATTCCTGTTGCAGCCGATGTAATAAATTTTGTAAATGTATATTTTTTTACACTATTAATTATTTGATTCCATTCATTAGAAGTATTTTTTGACTTTCTTCCCAAAAGTAAAAAAAGTGTCATTATTATAACTAAAAAAAACTTTGAGATAATATTTGCACTATTACTCAAAATAGCGGATGCCCAATCTAAGAAAGGCAAACTAATAAAAGAATCTCTTATGACGTCCCTATTAATATCAACATCAAATTCTTGTAATTTACTGATAATAATATCTAAAATTAACAAAACTTTTGTATTATATTCATTTGCTGAACCTAAAAATGTTGCTACTGATCCAACTATAAATGGAACAATAATCATAAATAAAAAAACAATTAGAATTAAGCTTACAAAAACAGCTACAATTCGATGAACATGTAAATTCTCTGTTTGAAAATCAATTATAGGATCAATTAAAATCCTTATTAATAAAGCTAAAACAAAAGGTATCATTATTGGTTTAGTAAAATTTAGAGCAAAAGCAACAGCTATTACGGCTATAATAAAGAGAGAAATAGTGATGAATTTATTATTTTCTGAATTAATCATTTTTTAGGATTAAATATTTCCGATTTATCATTAGGAAATGTTTCAAGATATATTGATTGACTTGGAAATGCGAAGCTTGCATTTTCTTCTTCAACAATTTCCTTAATTTTAATTGCCAATTGTTCTTTTGTTTCAATATATTTCCTCCAATCAGAAGATTTAGTAAAACACTCAACTAGCAAATCAATCGAGCTATCTGAAAAATTTTCTACTCTAACAAAGCTAGAAGTGTAATAACTTTTACCATCATTTGCAAAGCTTTCGTTATTATCTATATGATCTTTAATGTTATTTCGAATATTTTTTAATTGCTCAGTATTCGTTCTATATTCTAAACCAATTACCCATCTTATTCTTCTATTAATTCGTCTTGAATAATTTGTTACTGATTGTTCAGCAAATTTAAAATTTGGAATAGTAACCACATTAGAATCAAATTGTCTGATTAATGTAGACCTAAAACCAATTTGTTCTACAGTCCCTTCGGCCTCTCCATTAACATGTATCACATCTCCAATCATAAAACGTCTTTCCATTAATATCATGATTCCCGAAATTAAATTTTTAAATAAATCTTGAGCTCCTAAAGCTACTGCTACTCCGAATAATCCTAGTCCTGCAATTACGGGTCCAACTTTTATTCCCCATAGTTCTAAAATTGCTACTATACCTAAAACTATAACTAAGATTTTTAAACCCTTTAAAGTCCAATCCACTAATGCAGTAGTTAATTTTTCTTCAAAGCTCTTTACCAAAAAAGCAAAAGGTACAATTAATTGATGCATTAACCAAAAAATAAATATTGTAATTAAGGTTCTATTAATAAGGTCAATAAAATTTTGAATCTGATTATTAAATTCAATATAAGATGATGCAATAAAAAAACCAATCACTACTGGCAAAAATTTAAGAGGTCCTTCAATGACATCCACAACAGTGTCGTCAATTGAAGTTTTTGATTTTAATACTATTTTATTTAACCTGCCTATTATAAAACGAGCAAACAACCTTCTTAAAACATAAAAAAACAAAAAAATTATAAAACCAATAATTATATCTGAGGCATTTATTCCAAAAATACCTCTACTCCAAACATCTATAAAAAGTTCAGTAAAATCTCTAAATGATGACATCATTGTTTTTTTTTGTTTTTTTATATTATATAATGATTTATCATGAAAATATTAAAAATACTTTCAATTTTATGCTTTTTTGTTTTTTTTAATACTTTGGTTATGGCTGACAATAATTCAACAATATATGATTTTGAACTTATAGATATTGATGGGAATATTGTAACCTTGTCAAAATTTGAGGGTAAACCAATATTATTGGTAAATACAGCTTCTCGTTGTGGTTTTACCCCTCAATATGAAGGACTCCAAAACATATTCTTAAAATATAAAAATACTGACTTAACAATAATAGCTACTACTTCTAACTCATTCAATCAAGAATATGAGAATCCTGAAGAAATTAAAAAAATTTGCTTAGTGAACTATGACATAAAGTTTATTACTTCTAGCCCTATTAGTGTTAAAGGCAATAACTCTCATCCAATTTATAAATGGTTAAATACAGAATATAATAAAAAACCTAAATGGAATTTTTATAAATACTTATTTGATCGTGATGGAAAATTAATAGAATCTTGGTCATCAATGACAAAACCGGATAGTAATAAAATAATTAAAAACATAGAAAAATTAATATAAAAAAAAGAGCCGCTATTGCGGCTCTGTTAAATATTTAATCTAATTAAAAAAATTACATCATACCGCCCATGCCGCCCATGCCGCCCATGCCGCCCATGCCGCCGCCCATATCAGGCATTGGCGCAGCTGGTTTATCTTCTGGCGCATCTGCAACCATAGCTTCAGTTGTAATTAATAATCCTGCAACAGATGATGCATCTTGTAAGGCAGTTCTTACAACTTTTGTTGGATCAATTATTCCTGCTTTGACTAAATCAGTGTATTTATCTACTTGAGCATCATAACCCCAATTTATATCTTTGCTTTCACGAATTTTTCCTGCAACAACAGCTCCATCAACACCAGCATTTTCAGCTATTTGTCTCAATGGATGAAAAAGAGCCCTTCTTACTATATCAACTCCAATTTTCTGATCCTCATTTGAAGTTTTTACTGAATCAAGTGCTTTAGTAGCATAAGCTAATGCAACTCCACCGCCAGCAACAATACCTTCTTCTACTGCAGCCCTAGTTGCGTGCATAGCATCTTCAACTCTATCTTTTTTTTCTTTAACTTCAACTTCTGTAGCTGCACCAACTCTTATTACAGCAACGCCACCAGCAAGTTTGGCAAGTCTTTCTTGTAGTTTTTCTCTATCATAATCAGATGTAGTTTCTTCAATCTGAGCTCTAATTTGATTACAACGACCTTCAATTTCTTTTTTCTTGCCCGCACCTTGAACAATAGTTGTATTTTCTTTATCAACTACAACCCTTTTAGCTGAACCGAGCATGTCAATTGTCACATTCTCTAATTTGATACCAAGATCTTCGCTGATTACTTGTCCGCCAGTTAAGATAGCAATATCTTCTAACATTGCTTTTCTTCTGTCACCAAAGCCAGGAGCTTTAACTGCCGCAATTTTTAATCCACCTCTTAGTTTGTTAACAACTAAAGTTGCTAGTGCCTCTCCTTCAATATCTTCTGCCACTATTAATAATGGCTTAGTTGATTGAACTATAGACTCTAAAAGTGGAAGCATTGGTTGTAGTGAAGAAAGTTTCTTTTCATGAAGTAAAACAAGACAATCACCTAACTCAGTAATCATTTTTTCTGCATTAGTTACAAAATAAGGTGATAAATAGCCTCTATCAAACATCATACCTTCAACAACATCTAATTCTGTTTCCAAACTTTTTGCTTCCTCTACGGTTATGACGCCCTCTTTACCAACTTTTTGCATAGCGTTAGAAATCATTTTTCCTACTTCTTCATCTCCATTAGAAGCAATTGTGCCAACCTGAGAAACTTCTTTATCAGTTTTAATTACCTTAGATTTTTTTTGTATTTCAGATACAATTGCGTCAGTAGCTAAATCAACACCTCTTTTGAGATCCATTGGGTTCATTCCAGCTGCAACTGCTTTCATTCCTTCCGTAGCTATAGCCTGAGTTAAAACAGTTGCTGTAGTTGTTCCATCTCCAGCTGAATCATTTGTTTTATTTGCAACATCCCTTACAAGTTGAGCTCCCATATTTTCAAATTTATCTTTAAGCTCAATCTCTTTTGCTACACTTACGCCATCCTTAGTAATCCTAGGAGCTCCAAAAGATTTATCCATAACAACGTTACGGCCTTTTGGTCCCAAAGTAACTTTAACAGCATCTGCTAACTTATTTACACCAGTTAACATTTTTGATCTTGCATCAGATCCAAAAAATATATTTTTTGCAGACATTATTTCTTCCTCTCTAAATTAGAATTATTTTTTCTTCTTGCCAGATGAAATAATACCCATAATGTCAGACTCTTTCATTATAAGATACTCTTCACCATTCATTTTTACTTCAGTACCTGACCATTTTCCAAAAAGAATTTTATCTCCTTTTTTAACATCCAAAGGTACAAGTCTACCACTTTCGTCCCTTGCGCCAGAACCAACTTCGAGAACCTCGCCTTCCATTGGCTTTTCTTGTGCTGTATCGGGTATAATGATACCCCCAGCTGTTTTTTCATCAGATTGCACTCTTTTTACGAGTACTCTGTCATGTAATGGTTTGAAATTCATATTATTCCTCAAATTAAGTTATTGAAATTTATAATTTTTTTTTACTCTCCTATACAATGAGTGATATTCATTTAAGCATTAAATATGAAGTTTCAAGATTTTTTGTTAATTTTTTTTAGAAGTTTTTGATATAATTGGGAAATGACTACTTTTGTAAGCACTTTTATTAAAATTTTGGCAATATTGTCAGCAATTTTAGTCTTTGTAACATTAATTGGATTTCTTGTTAATTTTTTTGAAAAAAATGAAAAAAGTGACATTTTCATGAATTCAATTGGAGATCAGGGTTTATCAGACAAAATCGCCATTTTAAATCTAAAAGGGCCAATATTAAATGCACCTATTAACGATTTTAATTTCGTATTTAGTAATAATTTAGAAATTATTTATACAAGTGAAGTAAAAAAAATCTTAGATGAATTAAAATCAAAAAAAATAAAAGGCCTTATTGTATCGATTAATTCTCCTGGTGGATCAGTATCTGCTAGTCATAATCTTTTTAATCAATTTGAAAACTTTAAAATTCAAAATGATATAAAGATTTATTTCCACACAGATGAGCTTATTGCTTCAGGTGCTTATTGGGTAGCATTATCAGGAAATAAAATTTATGCAGATTATGGAACTCTTATAGGAAGTATCGGAGTTAAGGGTCCTGATTGGATGTATTTTGAAGATCCAGTGTCTATATCTACAGGACTAATAGGATACTCTATAAAAACAAAAAATGGAATAAAAAATTTTACTAATATTGCTGGGGAGTCTAAGGATCTTTTTAATCCATTTAGAAAACCAACTAAAAAGGAGATTGATGATTTGCAAAGATCTGTAAATAATATTTATGAAGATTTTGTTAATTTAGTTTCAAAAAATAGAAAAATTGAAAAAACATTTATTATAAATGACATTAGAGCAATGATTTATGATTCTAAAACTGCTGAAAAAAAATTTTTAATTGATAAAATTTCAACTAAAGAAGAAGTAATTAACATAATGGCGAATGATTTAAATTTAATAGATTATCAAGTTATTGAAAATAAAAATTACAAATTAAATTTTTTTGATAAGTTATTAAATATCAATTTTTCAAATGATAAGATAAAAGAAATTAAAAATATTCAGAAAGAAAATATATGTAAAATTTTACATTTTGAATTTAGTGCAATGATTATAAATAATAATTTTATTCCAAACTGCTAGTATTTGTTAATTTTGCTTTCAATTTTATTTTTTTCAATAAGTAAATCTTTGTAGTAGTTACTATTATTTAATACATTTTTATTTATATATTTTTTAACTTTATTATCTATTTTATTAATATCTACTGAATCAGCTTCAATTGAAGAGTATTTTAAATTTAAAATATTGCAAATATTAGAATATCGAATTTTGAAATTTTTTTCATAATTGTATTTATATTTGGGAGTAATTTCTAATACTTTTGTTCCTTTTTGACAAAAAATTATATTTGTTAATGCTGAACCTGTAGGACCAATCACCACTTCGGCTCTTTTAAAATATTGAATTTGTTCAAATATTGACATGTTATTCGTATCTATTATTTTAAAACCATTTAATTTTAATGTTTTAACTATATCATCTTCATTTATCAAATTTCTATAATTTGAATTTTGTCTTGATAAAAAAATTTTAATTTTATTTGTTCCTTTTTTTAAATTAGAAAATCTTTTATTTAGAATTTCAAAGGATGCTTTTTTGGTAATGAACTGAGGAATCTCTGAGTTTGTAAATTTGTAAAATTGGTCATCTAAATATATGAATTTTTTTAATTTAATATTTAATTTTTTAAGTATATGGGCTATAAAATTTCTTAATTTATTAGAAGAATTTCTATTAATTACTATAGTTACTTCTTTTTGTTTTAAAAAAAAAATTCTTGGCAAAAAAGTTACCATATTAGTAAAATAATTATCATTTGCACTTGATCCAATAATTATTGCGTCAGAATAGTGTTTAAATTTATCTTTATTATTTTCAAAATTTTCAAGAAATTTTTTAGTATAAAAAATTTCATACTTAGAAATGTCGCCCCACTTAAAAACATTTTTAAATGTATATCCACCTAAAGTAATGGGAAAATAATTAAAAGAATCAATAAAAAAATCATCTTTTAAAATTTTACAGTGCTGATTAAATTTTTTATTAGTAATAGAAAAAAATTTAGAATTAGTTTCTTTTTTTTCTATTATTTGCTTTTCACTTAGATTCTTTATTAACATTTATTTTAAAAAATATAATTATAGAAAAAAAATATTGATCACAAGAGATTTTAAAAAATCACATAAAAATTAATCAACTATTGATTTATTAAATGAAAATTAATACTTATAATAATTTATTTAGTTCCATACTTAAAAAATTTGCAATGGTTCTCATTCCATTTTTATCACTTAAACTCTCAGCAGTTGAGTTATAATTGGTATTTGTATTAATATCATAAGTATATATTTCTCCATCGCTATTTTCTATAAATTCTATACCAGCTATTTCAATATTATTTTTTTTCAAGACTGTTTCATATTTCTTCAAAATTGAATTTGAAAAGTTTTCTAAAATCATAAATTTATTACCAGTCTGATTAGCTGGACAATAATAATCTTCTAGGTTGCAGTCATCAGCAGGGCATAACTCAAAACCCTTGCTTGTATCAACTTGAACTGCATATAAAAATTTGCTATCAATAAATTCCGTTCTAATAATTGAATCTTTTTTTGGCTTAATATACTCTTGTATTAATGTTATTCCATCGATAGACATTTCAAATTTTTCTGAGCTAACAAATTTTTTAAATTCTTTATATTCTTTAAAAAGATTTATTCCCAATCCTTTTCCTGCTCTATTATGTTTTGTCAAAAAAGGGTATGGGAAATCTTTACCTAATTTTAGTAATTTGTCTTTGCTATCGGCATAAATTGTTTTTGGAACCTTTATTCCCTCTTTTTGCAATTCTTTGTATTGTAAGCTTTTAGATAATTCTAATTGTAAAGCTCTAGAATTATTTATTACTCTTTTCTTATGAAATTCTAACCAATTTAAAACTACTGATGTAAATTCAGGAGCATAACGATGACCCCGAGTATGAGATGAAGCACTCATTCTATTATAGAAAACTCCTGATGGTGGCAATTGATTGGTATTAATTGTTGAATCATGCATATGCCATTTTTCAAAAGGCGCTTTAATTTTATTTAATTCTTTTTCAAGAGGAATTACCCATTCGTCGTTTTCATGAATAATAAAAATTTTTTTCATATACAAATTTACAAATATAGCTAAGTGCTAGATTAATAACCTTCCTTTATAATTTAGTTTGAAGGTCTGATTTAGTTACAACAACAAAAAATAAAAAAACAGCAATTGCTAAAGAAAATATGTTGAATTTTCTTTAATGTATTATCTTTAATATTATTTTTATCAGACACTATCCTAGACTATACTAATAATTAAAAAATTTAAATAGAATATGTTAAAAAAAACTTGAAGTAAAAATAATCCGAGAAACAAGGCATAAAATAGAAAAAGCTGAATTCAAAAAAATTATATATAAATTAAATTTAAATGAACAAAAGGGCAAAAAATATACTAAATTTTTGGTTTATTAAATCTACTCCTAAAGAAAAGTTTGGTCGTAGTGATATATTTGATAGAAAAATCAAAAATCTTTTTTTTAAAGATTATCAAAAAGCAATAAATAATAAATATGACCATTGGCAAGATAATGCTGAAGAGTGTTTATCTTTAATAATTTTATTAGATCAGTTTTCTCGTAATTTATTTAGAAATAATTCTAAAGCTTTTGAAATGGATAATAAGGCTAAATTAGTTGCAAAAAATGCAATAAAAAAAAAATATCATAAAAAACTACCTAATGATCAAATTCTGTTTATTTTTCTTCCTTTAATGCATAGTGAGTTTCTAGATGATCAAATATATTGTAATGAACTGATTGATAAATATTTAATAGATAATCCTAATTATAGTGAAATAAAAAAATTTTCTAAAATACATTTAAACATAATAAAAAAATTTGGAAGATTTCCATATAGAAATAAAGTTCTAAAAAGAAAAAACACTTTGGAAGAAAATAAATATTTAAATTCTACTCATTACAGCTTCTTCAATATTTAATTTTGTATTATTATAAAAATATAAGGAATAACTAATAACATTATCAAGATACCAAAAATTATTATTGCTGTTTTCATTATATATAAACTATTCTTAA
>MDTE01160483.1_pt1 | contig 16117 bp, 15 predicted proteins | sample 811231 | NCBI WGS metagenome assembly MDTE01 (sample SAMN05326651, study PRJNA326480) | marine metagenome | isolation source: seawater | place: Indian Ocean: Red Sea | collected 2010
CTTCAATTTCTTTCTTTACTACTTTAAACATTTATTTCCTTAAATTTAATTTCGAAATTACTTCTTTGTATGTTTCCATTTTATTCTTTTTCAAATAATCTAATAATTTCTTTCTTTTGTTTACTGCTTTAATTAAACCAACTGACGAATGTTTATCTTTTTTATTTTTTTTAATATGTCCAGATAAATTTTCAATTTTGGCTGTCAGCTGTGATATTTGCACCTCAGATGAACCAGTATCTTTTTCATGTCTTGCTATATCTTTCATTTTTTTCTCCATTTTATATTTTTATTTTTGTGTTTGCCTAATTAAATTTTCTATTTTTTCTGCATAATCAAATGAATCATCATTTACAAAAAATAATTTTGGTAAAAATTTTACCATTACTTTTTTTGATAAAACTTTTCTGATTACAAATGAAAATTCTTTTAATTTATCAATTACTTTTTCAGTATCTTTCCCTCCCAAAGGTATTACAAAAATCTTAGCAGTTTTTAAATCTGGGCTCATTCTTACCTCTGTTACGGTTATAGATTTTGTATCTAAATCAGGAATTTTTGTTTCTTCTCTTAAAAAAATCATACTTAAAGCTTGTTTTATCATCTCGCCTACTCTTAATTGTCTCTGGGTTAGCGGTTTTCCTAATTTACTCATGATAATATTTGTCTTTCTATTGTTTTTGATTTGTATGCTTCAATAATGTCTTTTATTTGAAAATCACTAAAATCTTTTAGAGATATTCCACATTCCAGGCCGGCATTAACCTGCTTAACCTGATTTTTTTCCCTAAAAATAGAGCCGACTTTTCCATTAAATACAATTGTACCATCTCTAATAATCCTGGCATTTGAATCTTGGTTAATTTCCCCGTTTAAAACTTTTGATCCTGCAATTTTACCAACTTTTGAAACTTTAAAAATATCTAAAACTTCAGCTGTGCCAATTATTTCCTCATTTATTTCTGGAGCTAATAATCCAGACATTCTATTTTTAATAAAATCAATTAATTCATATATAATATTAAATGACTCAATTCTAATATTTTCTTTCTCAGACAATTTTTTTGCTTCTTTGCTAGGTTTTACATTAAATGCTATAACTGCTGCTCTGGATGCTTTAGCAAGCGCGATATCAGTTTCTGTTACCATCCCTATATCAGAATGTAAAATTTTCGCTTTAACTTCTTCATGTTTTATATTTGAAACCGCAAATTTAATTGCTTCGGAAGAACCATGTACATCAGATTTAATGATCAAATTTAGTTCCTCAGTATTTTTTTGAGAAAATGCATTATCTTTTGTAGCAAAACTTAATTTATTATTTCCTTCTTTCGCCTCATTAAATCTAGCTTCAGCTAAGTTTTTTGCCTCTTTTTCACTAGGCAATACTATAAAATCATCGCCTGCGTTTGATGCTCCATTTATTCCTAAAATTTCAACCGGTGTTGAAGGTTCTGCAATATCAATATTTTTCCCTTGGTCATTAATAATTGCTCTTACTTTACCCCATTTTTTTCCACTAACAAAGTAGTCTCCCTTTTTTAAATTTCCTGATGTAACAACTATATTTGCCACTGGACCTCTTCCAATATCGATTTTTGACTCTAATACTATACCTTTCGCCTCAGTTTCATATTCTGTTTTTAGATCTAAAAGTTCTGCTTGTAATATTATCGACTCTACTAACTTATCTAAGTTGTTTTTTGTTTTAGTTGAAATCTCTATCATTAATGTATCGCCTGATAAATCTTCTGCTATAAGTTCATGTTCTAGTAGTTGATTTTTGATTTTTTGAGGATCTGCTTCGGGTAAATCACATTTGTTAATTGCAACTACAATAGGTACTTTTGCAGATTTTGCGTGTTTAATTGACTCTACAGTTTGAGGTTTAACACCATCATCAGCTGCAACTACTAAGACTACTATATCTGTTAATTTAGACCCTCTTGCTCTCATTTGAGTAAATGCAGCATGACCTGGAGTATCTATAAAAGTTATTTTATTTGTTTCTTTTGTGATTTGATAAGCTCCAATATGTTGAGTTATGCCCCCATGTTCACCTTCAACTACATTGGCTTTTCTTAAAACATCTAATAATGATGTTTTACCGTGATCTACATGTCCCATTACAGTAACAATTGGCGGCCTAGATTTTAAATTCTCATTTTTAGTTTCTTTTATTTTCCTAATTATATCTTCAGCCTTTTTTTCTTTAATTGGATTGTGCCCAAATTCTTTTACTAAATATTCAGCAATATCAGTATCAATTGCATGATTAATTGTAGCTTTCACTCCCATTGTTAATAAATGTTTAATAAGATTGCTAGATTGCTCACTCATTCTATTTGCTAATTCTCTAATTGTAATTACTTCTGGAATTGAAACATCTCTTTTTACAGGCTTGTATTCTTGTTTATCAGATTTTGTTAGATCTCTATTTTCTTTTTGTCTTGCTCTTCTTATAGATGCCATACTTCTTGATCTTAGCTCAACCCCATCCTCATCACTCAAAGCTCTGGAAATTGTTAATTTAAGCTCTCTTTTTCTAATTCCAGTTTTATCTTTATTGTCTTTTTGTTCTTCACCCTTTAACCTTTTTGTTGCTCTTTGCTCAGCTAATTTTCTTTTTTCAAAATCAGATAAATCTTTTTTTGGAAAAAATACAGTTGCAGGTTTTTTTATTCCAAAATTAGATTTTGGTTTATTTAAATTTTCACCTGTTTTGTGAAACTTTTTTTTTTGGAAAGTTTTATTGTTTTTAATTATTACGGTATTTTTTAAATTTGATTTAGCTTGCTCAATATTAGTTATCGTTTTCTTGGTATTTCCTGATATTGAGAGCTTTAATTTCTTTTTGTCCATAACTCATCTCTTAATCTTTATAAACTACGTTTCGTGCAGCCATAATTAAACTATCTGCCTCTTGTTTTGTTAGGGCAAAATCTTCTAAATACCCTTTAATTTTAACTTTTTCTCCATTCACTATGTCATATGTTCCTGTTAATTCATCTGATGCAAGGTCTGCGAAATCTGTAAGTGTAAGGATTTTTTGTTCTCCCAAAGTAACGAGCATTCCAGGAGTAAGTCCCGTTAGTTCAATCAACTTATTTTCAAGTCCTAAATCTTTTATTCTATTTGAAATTTCTTCTTGATCTTTTTGATAAAATTCTTTTGCTCTATCAATTAATTCTTCAGCTGTTTCCTTTTCTATACCCTCAATTTTTGTTAGTCGATCTATATCACTATCTTTTATATCTTCTATAGACGAAAATCCTTCAGCAACAAGTAATTGTCCTAACGTTTCATCTAACTCCAGGTTTTTAACGAAGTTATCAGTTTTTTCTTTGAATTCAATTTGTCTTCTTTCAGAGTCTTCTTGGTCTGTTAAAATATTTATTTCATGATTTAATAATTTTGTAGCAAGTCTAACATTTTGACCTCTTCTCCCAATTGCTTTGCTTAGGTTTTCATCTGTTAGAATTACATCAATTTTTTTTTGATTATTGTCAACATTTACCCTTAGTATTTCAGCTGGAGATAATGCACTAGCTGCTACAATAGCTAAATCTTCTGACCAATTAACAATATCGATTTTTTCACCTTGAAGCTCATTTACTACAGCTTGAACTCTGCTCCCACGCATACCAACACATGCTCCAACAGGATCTAAAGAGTTATCTTTTGCTTTGACACAAATTTTTGCTCTACTGCCTGGATCTCTTGCAGATGATATAATTTCTATTAAACCATCATATATTTCTGGAACTTCCAATGTAAATAATTTTTCCATAAACTTCGGATGAGCCCTTGAAAGAAAAATTTGTTGACCCCTTTGTTCCCTTCTAACATCTAAACAATATGCTTTTACTCTATCTCCAGCCTTAATATTTTCTCTTGGTATCATTTCATTTTTTTGAATTATTCCTTCGGCTTTACCTAAATCAACAATTACATTTCCAAATTCTAATCTTTTAACAATTCCGCTTAAAATGGTATCCTTCTTATCAATAAAATCATTATACTGCCTATCTCTTTCAGCTTCACGCACATTAAAACTTATAACTTGCTTGGCTGTTTGAGCGGCAATTCTTCCAAAATCAAAAGATGGTAATTCTTGAAGGACTTCATCACCAATCTTTTTTACTTTATTCTTTTCATCTAGTTGACCAGCTTCTTCAATGCTAATTTCTATATTCGGGTTTTCTGGTTTTTCAGATACAATTAGTTTCCTATAAATTTCAATATCTCCATTATCACGATTAATATTAACAACAATTTCATTTTCAGAGCCAAATTTTGATCTTGCTGCTTTTGCAATACCTGTTTCCATTGAATTAATTATTAACTCTTTATCAATAGATTTTTCTAAAGCAACAGCTTCGGCAATTCTTAATAATTCTAGTTTGTCAGCTCTTCTGTTTAACATTTTATTTTCTCCAAAAAAAAATGGGCCGAGGCCCATTTTGAAATTTCAACAATGTGAGCTGAATATAGATATTTTTTTTATATTTTCAACTTTAATTACTTACTAAATATATTCGTTTTATCTGTTTTTTCCCATGAAAATGCACCGCTTTGATCTGGGTCTCTTCCAAAATGTCCGTACGCAGCTGTTTTTTCATAAATTGCTTTGTTTAATCCAAGCATTTCTCTTATTCCTCTTGGGCTTAAATCAAAATTTTCATTTATAAGTTTTTCAACATGTCTGTTTTTATTTTCATCATTTTCAAAAAGATCAACATAAATTGATAAAGGCTTTGAAACACCTATTGCATATGCTAGTTGAATTAAACATTTATTTGCAATTTTTGATGCTACAACATTTTTTGCTAAGTATCTTGATGCGTATGCTGCTGACCTATCTACTTTTGTAGGATCTTTTCCAGAAAATGCACCACCTCCATGTGGGGCTGCACCACCATAAGTATCAACAATAATTTTTCTACCTGTTAATCCGCTATCCCCATCAGGACCACCGATTACAAAGTTACCAGTAGGATTAACATAAATTTCCTTTTCATCTAATCCATTTAAAAGTTCTTTTGGAATTGCTTTTGTTATGTAAGGTTTTACTAACTCTCTCACCTGAGTCTGGTTTACATCAGCTGAATGTTGGGTGGAAATTACAACAGATTTTACATTTGCAGGCACCCCATCTTTGTATTCAATGGTTATTTGGCTTTTGGAGTCAGGCTCAATATTTTTTAGTTTTCCTGATTTTCTATCTTCGGCCATTAATCTTAAAATTTTATGTGAATAGTGAATTGGTGCTGGCATCAAAACTTCAGTTTCTCGACATGCATAACCAAACATTATTCCTTGATCTCCTGCGCCCTCATCTTTATTGCCTGATGCGTCGACACCCATTGCTATATCTGCAGATTGTGAATGTAAATGACTTTCTATTTTTGTTGCCTCGCGCCAGGTAAAGCCATTTTGATCATAACCTATATCTTTTATGCATTCTCGAACTTTTTGAACCAAGTCTTCTTTTTTAATTTCTGGGCCTCTAACTTCTCCAGCTAGAACAACTTTATTTGTTGTTGTTAAAGTCTCACAGGCAACCCTTGACTGAGGTTCAGCCTTCAAATAAGTGTCCACCACCATATCAGATATTCTATCACAGACTTTATCTGGATGACCTTCAGATACAGACTCGCTTGTAAAAAGATAATTTTTTAGGTTATTCATTTTCTATTTTTTTAAATGAAAAAATTAAAAAAAGATATAATAAAATAATCAAAAAATAAATTTTATTTCCAAACACTGAAAACAGTGTGTTATCAATATTTCTGATTTTATTAATAGATATAACCCCCTCATTTTGAATATTTATTTTATTACTTATCGACCCGACAGGATCTATAATTGCAGAAATGCCATTGTTAGCAGACCTCAAAGTATACTTTCCATACTCAATTGATCTAAAAATACTATGAGCAAAATGTTGGTGGGGACCAATTGAATTTCCAAACCAACCATCCTCGGATATATTAACAATAAAATTATAATCATTATATTTAGTAAGTTGGCCAGAGTATATTATTTCATAACAAATCAATGGTAATAATTTTATTTCAGAATTTTTCCCAACATTAATTAATTTTCTCTCAGTACCAAATGAGTAAGATTGATAATTATTTGTTAAACTTTTTAAACCTAATTTATAAAGTGCTTTTTCTAAGGGAAGAAATTCCCCAAATGGTACAAGCTTATTTTTATAATATTTAGATATAACATTAACATCGTTATCAATTACTAATAGAGAGTTATAAAATTTTTGTTTTTTATTTACTAATTCTTCATCATTAATACCTAAAATAATATTATGATTTTTGGAAAAATATTTATTAAATAAATAGTCATATTCATTTTTTAATGATTTTAAATTATTGTTTGGAATTACTCCCTCTGGCCAGATATATAAAACTTTTTCATTATGGCTTGGATTACTTAAATTAATCAACTTCATTATTATTTCTTCATCATCTGAATTTGAATAAAATCTTTCAATAGAGATATTAGTAGATAATACTTTAATTTCAGTTGGGAGAAATTCAGATTTTAGATTTTTAAAACTCTTAATTCTCGAATTACCGTAATAATAAGTTGATGCAGCGAATATCAAAATTAAAAAAAAACCAAATAAATCTTTTTTTTTTTTACTTAATAAAATAACTGCTGGTATAGAAAAAATTGTAATTAAAATTGTATTAAATGAGTAAATTCCTATTATTGAATTAATTTGAATAAATTTTAAATTTTCCAAAAAAGAATAAGCGAAAAGATTCCAGGGAAAACCGGATAGAATTTGTCCTCTTAGAAATTCAAAAATACCTAAAACAAGAGAAAAAATTAAAATATTAACAAAAACGCCATTGAAGCTTAAAAAAAATCTAAATATATAAAAAGCAAGTGCATAAAATATACTTAAAAATGCCGGAATTATAATCATAGCAATAGGAGTTAAATATTTAAAGTTGTCATCATATAGGAGTGATAAGGGTATCCAATAGAGACTTGACGCTAGATAACCAAAGCCAAAACAATAACCATAAAGAAAAAAATATTTTGGTTTATTAAATTTATTTTTCAATAAAAACACAAATAACAAACTAAAAGTAAAAAAGTTTACTAGCCAAGCATTATAGGGTGGCAAACTAAAAGAGGTTATTATACCAATTAATAAGATGTATAAATTGTCAGTATAAATTTTATATTTTTGTTTACTCAAATTAACCTTTAATTTTATTAAAAATTTTATTTTCCTTGGAATACATAATTTTAAAATCTTTATTAGATTTATGATCAAAGTTTAATAAATGCAAATAACCATGAATAAATATTTTTAAAAAATTATTTTTATAATCATTTTTATTTTTTTTTAAGAACTCCTGATGACTAATTACAATATCCCCAAGATAAAATTTTTTATTATTGATATTTTTCTTTAAGTTTTTTTTATCAAAAAAAGGGAAGGAGAGAATGTCTGTAGGCTTATTTTTTTTTCTAAATTTTCTGTTTAATGTTCTAATTTTTTGATTATTTGTTAATAAAACTGAAATATGAACTTTTTTGTTAGCAAAACTGTAACTCTTTGGAAATTTTTTTAAACTGTTTTTGATTAACTTTTGTGGATTTTCAATAATTTTATTCCAAATTTTTGATTCGACCAAAACTTCAACATCAATCATTATTTTGTTTTATCGAATAAGCTTTAACTATTTTTGAGACTAATGGATGTCTAACAACATCTTTATGATCAAAATCAATAAACGAAATTTCTTTTAAATCACCTAAGATTTTCTTAGATCTATCTAATCCAGATAGGCTCTTCTTTGGTAAATCAATTTGTGATGGATCACCATTAATAACTATTTTAGAGTTTTCACCAATTCTAGTTAAAAACATTTTTATTTGTGTATCAGTTGCATTCTGAGCTTCGTCCAAAATAGCAAAGGAATTTTTTAGAGTTCTTCCTCTCATAAAAGCTAAGGGTGCAATTTCAATATCCCCAACTTCAATTTTTTTTTGAATTTTTTCAAAATCTAATAGATCATATAAAGAATCATATAAAGGTCTTAGATATGGATCGACTTTTTCTCTCATATCACCAGGCAAAAATCCCAATCTTTCACCCGCTTCAACTGCAGGTCTGGATAAGATTATTCTATCAATTTTTTTATCCAATAACATTGTTAAAGCCACTGATACAGCTAAAAAAGTCTTTCCAGTTCCAGCAGGTCCACACGAAATTACCACATCTTTTTCTCTAAGTGCTTTTACATAACTTTTTTGTTTTTCTGATCTTGGAATTACAGATTTTTTAGGAGTTTTAATTATATAATTAATATTTTCTTTAGAATTATTTTTTTCTTCAATCATAAACTTATTAATTGATGAAATTATATCTTTTTTTTCAATAGATCCATTAATAATGTATTGATCATGTAAAAAACTAATAGCATTTTTAACAATTTCATTTTTCTTTTGATTATTTTTTAAAATAATTGAATTACCTCTAGAATAAATAGAAGTGTTTGTTATTTTCTCTAATTCTTTTATATTATTATTAAATTCTCCAGCTACGCCAAGTAAGTCCTCATTTTTGGAAAATATTATACTAATAGTATTATTTTCTGAGTATAAAAATTTTAAATTTGATTTTATTTTTTTTGAAAGAAAATTACTCAAGTTATGCGGCTTTCATATTTTTTTTAATTTTTCCAAAAAGTGTATTTTGATTACTTTTTTCTACATTAACTTTAACTATTTTTCCAATATGATTATCATTTCCATCGAAAATAACTGAGTTGAAATACTCGTTTCTCCCAAAATACTTATTTTGGTCTTTAATTTTATTCTCTACAAGAACATCAATTTCCTTATTATGTAAGGATTGATTGTGATTAATTTGATTTTGAAATAAACAAGACTGAAGTTCAATTAGCCTTTCTTTTGTAATATTACTGCTTATTTCCTTTAAATTTGAAGCTTTCGTTCCAGGTCTTGGACTAAAAATAAATGAAAATGAATTTATAAATTTAATTTTTTTAACAAGATTTATTGTTTTTTCAAAATCATCTTTTTCTTCACCTGGATAACCTATTATAAAATCGCTAGAAATTTTAATCAAAGGATTATTTTTTATTAGTTTTGAGTAAATATTTAAATAATCCTCCACTTTGTGTTTTCTATTCATTAATTTTAGAATTTTGTTTGAACCTGATTGTATGGGCAAATGTATAAAAGGTACCAATTTCTCATTTGAAGAATAACATTCAATCAAATCATCAGTCATGTCAATTGGATGAGATGTTGTATATCTTATCCTTTTAAGTTCAGAATATTTTTTTAATTCATTTAATAAATTTGAAATTCTAAATTCAGTATTTTTTTCTTTATAACTGTAAGCATTAACATTTTGACCTAATAAAGTTATTTCTTTAGCTCCATTTATGATTAATTCCTCCGCTTCTTTAATAATAGTTTTGAACGGCCTTGAACATTCAGGCCCCCGCGTATATGGAACTACGCAAAAATGACAAAATTTATCACATCCCTCTTGAATTGTTAAAAAAGATGAAACTTTACTATTTGAATTTTTAATTTTTTTTAGCAAATCAAATTTGGCTATGGTGTCAAATTCTGTTTCGTCTTCTTTTTTATTTTGTTGAAAATTATTTAATATCTTATTTATCTTATGGTAGGATTGAGGTCCGATTATTACGTCAATAAAGGGTTCTCTTTTTAACATTTCTTGATTTTCTGCTTGTGCAACACAACCTGCTACTACCATTATGGGTTTTTTTTTATTAGAATATAGTTTTTTTATTCTTCCAACTTCATGGAAAACTTTTTCTTTTGCTTTATCTCTTATGTGGCAAGTGTTTATAACATAACAATCAGTGTTACTTTGGTCTTGTGATTTAACGTAACCTATATCTTTAACAATATCTAATATTCGATTACTGTCATACTCATTCATTTGACAGCCAAATGTTTTAATAAAAATTTTTTTATTCACTTATTTTTTTTTATTCCATACAATTCTAGTTTGTGATCAACTAACTCGTATCCGTATTTATCTGCAACTTTTTTTTGAAGTTTTTCAATTTCATCATCAACAAATTCGATTATTTCTCCAGTTTTAATATCAATTAGGTGATCATGATGACTTTCACTTAATTCTTCATATCGTGCTTTGCCACCTTTAAAATCATGCTTAGCTACAATACCTGCTTCTTCAAAAAGTTTTACTGTTCTATATACAGTGGCTATACTGATTTTTGAGTCAATTACTGAAACGCGATTGTATAATTCATCTACATCTGGGTGATCATTTGCCTGTGACATGACCTTGGCAATAATTCTTCTTTGCTCAGTTAGCTTTACGCCTTTTGCAATACATTTTTGTTCTATGGACTCTGACATATTCTAATTATTAATTTAAATATTTTGGTTGAATAAAATTTTTTGTCAACCTACCTTCTTCTAATAATTTTAATAAAATATCATAATTATTATTAATAATCTGCGATGAATTAAACCCATAAATATTAACATTATTTGAAATTTTAATTGCTTTCACTATGCTAATTGCAGATCTAATACTTGTAAATTTTCCAGGTCCTTGATTGATAAATATATTATTTATATTTGATAGTTGAATATTATTATTTTTAATAAAATCAAAAAATATTTGTACCAACTCATCAAATTTTTCTCTACTGTTATCATGTTTAATATTATATTCTTTATTTTTATTTATGAATTTTAAAAAAATTTTATCACCAGCTGTATCAATAATTAAATTATTCATAATTTTTTTTTTACAGTTCGAAATATCATATTCACAAGAAACTTATAATAAATATTTTGCCAATGAAAAAGGCGTTGTTTCAATAATGTATCACAGATTTAATGAGACAAGTTATCCATCTACAAACATCCAGATGGACATATTTAAAGAACACATTAATACAATTAAATCTTCTGGTTACAAATTTATAAGCGGAAAGCAGTTTTCCAAAACATATTTTGAAGAAAAATCAGAGAAAAAATTTTTACTTTCGATAGATGATGGCTACTACTCTTTTTATCAAAATGCCTGGCCTTACCTTAAAGAACATAAAATACCATTTATAATATTTATATCAACTGAAGCGGTTGGAAAAAAAGGATACATGAGTTGGAAAGAAATAAAAGATATTGAACAATATGATTTTGTTACAATTGGAAATCATTCTCATTCACATGAATATTTAGTTAATTTTCAATTTGAAGAATTTAAAGAAGATATTAAAAAATCTATAAATATTTTTACAAGTAATTTGGGTTATAACCCTAATTTTTTTTCTTATCCATTTGGAGAATGGAGTTTAGAACAAAAAAAATTCATTGGAGAAATATTTGATTTTGCTTTCGGACAACATTCGGGTGTAATTGATATAAATAAAGATAGGTACGAATTGCCAAGGTTCCCGATAAATGAGAAATATGGAGATTTAGAAAGATTTAGATTTCTTGTAGATCTCTTGCCTTTTCAGTATAGGAAGGTTTTTCCCGAAGAAAAAATTATAGATAATAATAATCCTCCAAAAATGAAGGTTGAATTTTTTGATCAACAAATAATATCTAATATAAACTGTTTTTCTAATGAGGGTAATGGATGGGATAAGACAGAATTAAAAATTGAAAAAAACATATTAAAAGTAAATTTTAGAGATAAGTTTAATACTCGTAGAGGAAGAATTAATTGCTCAATTAAAGATGTGGATGGGTGGAGATGGTTTGGAATACAATTTGTTCAAAAAAATATTAAAGAAAATTAAATTAAATTTTTTACGGCTTCACTATTTGGTAAAATTTTTACATCATCAAAATCGATTAAAGTATTTTGTTCTATAATCTTTTTAAGAATGATCGTATACTCTTTTCCCGTTTCTGCATAGTTATCAAGAAATTCTACTAACTCGAGGCTGTTCAATTTTCCTATATTGTCCCTTTGTATTGCTCTAACATATCTCATTTTTCTGTAAGACTTATGAGTATTTAAATTTCTTGTATATGCTCTTACTGAAGATTTTAAAACATTAAACATCATTACTTTATGAGTTGTGCCCGCCTCTGCTGCAGCAGGTTTTATCCCTTTATCAGTGTAAGTCCATTGACCAAATAATGCATTGCCCTCTAAAGCAAATCTTGAAGTTCCCCACCCAGTTTCTTTTGCTGCTTGTGCAATCGCCATTGAAGGGGGAATTATATCCATTCTCCTTTTTAAAGTTGGTATATCTTTTGAAGCAACACCGTACTGTTTAAATTTCTTATTTAACCATTCATTGTCTGAATTCGAATTATTATTTTTATTCAAGATGGCAAAAAGTTTTTTTCTATCTAAAAGAATTTTATTATTTTCTTCAAGAATAAGTGGTAATACTATCTGAATAAATAGTTCTTTTCTTTTCTTTGTATTTTGTATCTCTTTTAACTCGTATGGAAGTTTTCCAATTTCAACTGGTTTCGCTATTTTGTTAATTCTTACATCGCTCAATTTATAATTGGTATCTTCAAATAATTGGTACAATACAGAAGCTTTTAATCTGACCCCACTTTCTAATGAGTCCTCTTCTGTGACTTCGCCATAAAGTTCCTGATAAACTAAATCTTGATCAGAAAAATTGTTATCACCAAGTTCTTCTTCGATAATTTTTCCCTCTAAAACTAGAGCTAGTGTTTGATTTGAAGAATTTTCTATTTCTGGATTTGATTTAAATGTGTTGCTTAAAAATTTGTATGAAGAAGGTAAAAAATAGAAAAATGAAATTATTAATAGAGATGCCAGAGTTATTTTATATAAATTATAAAGACTTGATTGTTTTTTTATAAATGACTTTTTGGATAACAAAAATCCTCTTTTTGAAAGAATTTTTCTTAAAGATTTAATATCCATTGTTTTTATTGTAATATTATTTAACATAAAAAATTATTTATTATTCTGGAATAACCTCAGTAACTTCAGGAATATAGTGTTTAAGTAGATTTTCAACACCTCTTTTTAAAGTCATAGTTGAGCTAGGACATCCCGAACAACTGCCTTGCATTTCAACTTTTACTTTACCGTTTTTATATTCTTTAAATTTTATATCTCCACCATCTCTAGCGACTGCAGGTCTAATCTTTGTTTCTAAAATCTTAATTATATTTTTTTCTATTTCATCTAAATTTTCATCATTGTTTTTTTCTATATTATTTTCGTAGACAAATTTGTTCCCTTCAGAATAATATTCATTTATTAAAGAAATAATAATATGTTTAATTTCCTCCCAATCTTTATCCGGATTTTTGTTTACTGATAAAAATTCTTCTGAAAGAAAAATTCCAGATACACCACTAATAGATAATATATTTCTAATAAGCACATTAGAGGTTTGATTTTTTTCAGTAAACTCCACCGGTCCTGATATTGAGACTTTCTCACCTGGTAAAAATTTGAGAGAATTGGGGTTTGGTGTGTTTAAAGTTTGTACGAACATATAATGTATATAAATAGAAAAATTTTTTTTTAAAGAATTATTTGTACCTAAAAACCTATGATTTTTTTAATATTTTTAATTTTTTTATTTGCAATTTCATTGGCTTGATCGGATCCTTCTTTTAAAACTTTATCAATAAAATTTTCATCTTTCAGTAATTTGTTAATTTCTAAAGAGATGGGAGAAATTTTATCTACAACAACATTAGCTAATTTTTGTTTAAATTCAGAAAAATTTTTTCCAGAAAATTCGTTGATCGTTTTTACTAACGATTGATCAGTCAAACTAGAATAAATGCCTAATAAATTTTCTGCCTCAGGTCTTTTAGATAACTCTTGTTCGTTATCCGGGAGAGGCTGTGTATCTGTCTTTGCTTTTTTAATTTTATTTGATATTTGATCGCTATTATCTGTTAAATTAATTCTACTAAACTCTGACGGGTCAGATTTACTCATTTTTTTTGTACCATCCTTTAAACTCATTATTCTTGCAAAATTTTTTTGTATTAAAGGCTCTGGAGCAACAAAAAATTCAGGTGAGTTAAAATCGAGATTGAATTTGTTTGCTATGTCTCTTGATAATTCTAAATGTTGTTTCTGATCTTCTCCTACGGGTACATGAGTTGCATCATATAACAATATGTCTGCTGCCATAAGAATTGGATATATATAGAGACCTACACTAGCTTTTTCTTTATCCTTGCCTGCTTTCTCTTTAAATTGAGTCATCCTGTTTAACCAACCCATTCTTGCTACACAACTTAGTATCCATGATCCTTCCGCATGAGAGGGCACTAAAGATTGATTAAAAATAATACTTTTTTTATAGTCTAGGCCGCTAGCTATAAATGCAGCAGTAGTTTCTCTGATATTTTTTTTTAATTCAATTGGATTTTGTTTAACTGTGATTGCATGAAGATCCACAACACAATAAATGCAAGTATTGTTTGTATCATTCTGTAAATTTACAAAATTCTTTATAGCACCAATATAATTGCCCAAATGAAGATTGCCTGTTGGTTGAACTCCTGAAAATATTTTTTTACTCATATATTTAATACTTTAATTTAATATCAGAATATTTAAATGTTTTTGTTAATAATGATATTAAAATATAAATTAAAATGGTAATAATGACTAAAATTATTATAGTGAGTAATTTTACTTCACTTTCGTATATTAAATAATCATTAAAAATATTTATTAACATATTAAAAATAAATATTGAAACAATTGATACTGTGGCAATCTTAAAATTTGAAATATTAAAAATATTTTTAAGCCTAAAATAATCACTAACTTTTAATTTTGAAAATAATAATATGGCATTAATCCAAGATGATATACTTGTTGCAATTGGTATGATTATAAATCCAACTTTTTTAAAAAATATAATACTTATTGCAATATTGATTAATACAGAAACGAGAGAATAATAGAATGGTGTTTTGGTGTTGTTTCTGGCAAATAAAAAAGTTGAAAAAACTTTTATTATTGCGAAAGCTGGTAATCCTAATGCAAAATAATATAAAGCCTTTGCTGAATTAGAAACACTTAATTTATCAAAAGCACCATAACCGAATAATGCAGAAGTAATTTCCTCAGATCCAACAATTAACGCCATTGAGGCTGGAAGACTTAAAAAAAGACAAAGTTCAAAAGATTTATTTTGAACAAAATTTATTTTTTTTTGGTTACTTGTTTTTATGTACCTGCTTAAATTTGGTAAAATCACAGTTCCAATAGCTATACCTGCTATAGCAAGATTTATCTGATAAATTCTATCAGCATAATAAAGGTATGATACAGCACTAGCTTGAAATGACGCGATAATTGTTCCAACCAGGATGTTTATTTGGGTAACGCCTGATGAAAATATACCTGGTAAGAATTTACTAAAAAAGAATTTTATTTTATTTGTTACTTTTAATTTAAAGTTAAAATTAGGAGAAAAATACTTCTTTGCGAAAAAATACACAAAAACTAATTGAACAAAACCTGCGAATGAAATGCCATACGATAAATATACTACAAGATCTGAATTAGAATTTGTTTCTAATAGTATAATTAAAATTAATATTAAATTTAGAATAATTGGTGCAGATGCCGCGATACCAAACTTATTATGGGAATTTAATATTGCAGAAAAAAAAGAGGCTAAACTTATGAAAAGTAAAAAAGGAAATGTTATCCGAGTAAGCAAGGTTGTTAATTCTAATTTACTTTGATCTTCATAAAAACCTGGGGCAATTAAATAAACAAAACCAGGCATTAAAATTTCAATAACTACAACTAAAACTAAAAGTCCTAACATTAGAAAATTAAAAGTGTCGTTAGCAAAGATTTTTGCTTTTTGTTTTCCCCTAACTAGTTCAGATGTATAACTAGGTACAAACGCTGCATTAAAAGATCCTTCTGCAAAAAGTCTTCTAAAAGTATTAGGTATTCTAAAAGCTACAAAAAAAGCATCAGCTATAGGTCCTGAACCTAAGTAAATTGCAATTAAGACATCTCTTAAATAACCGAGAACTCTGCTTATAATTACAAAGATACTAAATGTACCTGTTGACTTAATTAAGTTCA
>MDTE01005153.1_pt1 | contig 16115 bp, 12 predicted proteins | sample 811231 | NCBI WGS metagenome assembly MDTE01 (sample SAMN05326651, study PRJNA326480) | marine metagenome | isolation source: seawater | place: Indian Ocean: Red Sea | collected 2010
CCCAGTGTACCGCGTGCGACATATCCAGACAAAGCCGACAAAGATCAAGACGCTCCATAAAACGCTTCCACTCGGCTTCGCTATTGACCAGATGATTGATATGCGGGTGGAATGTTACATTGACCCCCTGTTTTTCACCGTACAACGCCAGATCCTCATACACAACTGCCATCCGATCCAATTCTTCTTCGCTGCAGTTAAGGTCTCCTCGACCCGGACCTTTGGTCATAAATGTCATAACGCCCAGTTCGGCAGCGAATTCGATTCTCCGTTTGCATATCTGATGACTTGGATCATCGACACTCAAGGTGGCGTTGGGGCCGCAGATGGCAGCCACTTCGACATCAAAGCACTCACAAAGTCTACGCACTCTATCCGGCGGTCCCAGCCAATCCAGCGATTGCCGCGCCTCCCAACCATCCCAACCGGCCGTTCGCAACGCATCCAATTCCCGTTCCAAATCGGGCACCTGCCAGAACAGGCCACTATACGCCAGCTTATAACTCATTCTTCTATCCTCTATTGGAGTCTAAGATCGCTCATGCGTTCAACAGTATACGGTGCGCCGTGACCTGCAGACCAGGACAATCCTCTTCACATAAGTGGCCAAACTCGATCGCACTCCACTCGCAGATAAATATCAAGCAGGTCTGCAGCACTCCTATCGGCCATTCATTTGAATAAAAATCAACAACGCTGCCAGCAGAGTAACAACCTCATAAATATCGAATGGTAACCCATGCCTTCAACTAAACCCAATCCCTCTGCAAAAACCGACCTATTCCGCAATATCGTCGTTGGCCTGGCGGTAAGTTTTGTCGCACTCAGCCTTGGCGCGGCCTTCGGCATTCTTTCCGGCCGAGGTGCCTTTGCCGGCATGGTTTCGGCCGGGATCATATCGCTCATCACCTCGCTCCTCGGCGGCACCCGTGTCCAGTGCTCCGGCCCCACCGCACCAATGAGCGTAGTCGCTGCTACGGTAATTGCCGTAGCCTATGATCAAATAGCAGAGAAGGTGCCGGGGCTTGTTCCCGACCACTTCATCAACACCGTTTTCCTGCTCGCCGGAGCGCTGATGCTGGTAATGGCCGCCCTGCGCATGGGACGATTTATTACCCTAGTCCCCAATGTAGTGATCTCGGGATTCATGAATGGGATCGCCCTGTTGATCTGGATCGGCCAGACCAAGAAGATCTTCGGTCTAGGTAATACCGAGGCCTTTGCAGGTTCACTAACGCACAATTTAACCATCGCCGCCGGCACGCTGATCTTCGTCTTCGTCTATCCGACCCTAGTGCACAAAACCATTCCCCGATTTGAACGTTATATGCCCCCTGCCACACTGGCAGTGCTCATTATCGCAACTACGGCGGTACACCTGCTCGCCCTACCAGTCGCTACCATCGATCTACAGGGCAGTATCAATACCCTGAGCGACCTGAGCGATATGATCGTAGCACAGTGGCCACAAGAATGGTCGAGCGCCATTCTGTGGTTGGCACTTCCCTTCGCTTTCGAGCTGGCGCTCCTGTGCTATCTCGATACATTGCTAACCTCACTGGTCATCGACCGCATGACGGGAGAGAAAACACGGCAGGACAAAGAACTGGTCGCTCAGGGCATCGCCAATGGCGCAGTCTCCCTTGTTGGCGGTATCCCCGGAGCTCAAGCAACCATCCGTTCAGTGCTGGTCGTTAAGGAGGGCGGCTCGCAGCGCGTAGTCGGCATCTTTATCGGACTCTTCGTCCTCATCGAGATGTTCCTCTTCCAGGATCTAATCGCCGCGATCCCGCAAGCGGTCTTCGCCGGCATCCTCTTCAAGGTCGGCTACGATGTATTCGATCTCGACACCCTGCTGACGTATCTTCGCCGTTTCGTCAAACGCATCCCGGGAACTCCTGGCGCGATCTTCGTCGCACATAAGGAGATCCTGCTGATCGTTGGAACAACAGTGGTGACAATAGCTTGGAATCTCAATGCCGCAGTGGGGATTTTTACTCTGCTCTTTTTCTTGATCAACAAGGTCATACAGCCGCGGAATCCGATTCGCGACCTCAAACCATTAGAAGAAACACGGGAATAGCCTCCTCATCTATATAGGGGCCACAGCATAGGGGCCACAGCACCATCTTCTGCCCCCAATTAGACAACCCAACCCTTCAAACGTATTCTTTGGCAATCAGAAGAAGTGGCTCAAACCGTAATGGGGAACCGCGACCGAACCTTAAGCGCCGAGATCAATCCACCTTGGAAGGTAAATACGTAAAGGCTTTGTCGGTCTGACTAGTGATAACGAGACCAGAATGCTCTTCACTGAAGCAACCAGCCCCTTGGAGTGCGTCCATGATATTGGGCACTGCTTCCCTGCTAATAATCATATAACAAGCTTCTCGCGCAATCGGTTTACTCCCCCGGCCGTTCTCGATGGAATTATTCAGATTCACTTGTTTCACTTTGGCAATCGAGGCACCAGCGGCACCTGCGGCCATCGCCGCTCCCACTAGTTCGTCACCACTACCTTCGTCGCAGATCAGGGAGAAATCCACTAGGTCGGTAAGATATACGCGTTCATTATGGGCTTCACCCAAATCTACTCGCTGACGCCAGTCGATACTACCCAATATACCGTCTATAGCCACGATGATTTGCTCGATGCTCGCAGCGGCATGCAGAATACCGCGATTTACATCCATATTTAAATGAGCTTGATTGAGCGGAAACATATAGATAAAACCTTTGCCCGGTTGATCAAGTTGCCCGGCTTCAATCATCCCATTAAACAAGATATCTGCATCTGAAGATGATGTAGTAGTCCATATCAATTCTTTGTCAGCTGGGATAGTAATTCGCAACAAGCTCATCTTGTCCCGAACTCCAAGCCCCGTGCCATAAGTTATGCTAGGCACGCAAGCACCGGTATCAAGAGCCACACGACCAACATGATTACCCTGGCCGCGCTGAACAATGCAACAAATGCCGGTCACATCACGCACAGTGTCTACGACCGATAAACCGTCTACTTGCACCTGATTTACATAGCTGACATTATCGGAATACGGCAATTCGACTTCCATAGAAAAGACCGAACCACGGCCAGGTAAATCGAGTCTACCTATGTTTACGATCATAGAAACGACTCGATCTTCCGCTTCAGCCGGCACAAGAAACGAGATGATTTCGATTGGGTCATTGACAATCATAGTCCCGCCAAAAAATCCACCTTGTTCAACTACAGGTGAACGCGCGGTTTCTATAGTCATCGTACTAACACCAATATCGGCAAGAGCCCTAATGATATCCTCGCTGAGTGAGCGAAAAATGCTCGCAGTTATTATAGAAATTGCCATGTAATCGCTCCTCAGGTTGTGGAAACGTCGAGTTGGCCAGAGGGTGCCTGCCCCGCTTGAAGAGTTTTCTTACGCTTTGCGTTAACAACTAGCCCAACACAAAGGACTGAAAGTATGGGACAGACTGAAGCCATGGACAATATCCCAAAACCCTCAACAACACCAACCTCACCACCAATTCCTAAGCCCATTGCTAAAACCAGCGGCACCGTGATTGGCCCAGTCGTCACCCCAGCGCTATCCCAACCGATGTTAACGAATTCTTCCGTGGACAACCTGGTGATAAATAACAGCAACACGTATGGAGGTCCGCACATTGCGATGAGCGGTATATCGAACATTATCTTTGCTACACCAAACGCGATCCCAAACCCGACACCAAGTGCGACCGCCTGCATAAGCAGTGATTTCTTGAACGTACCGACTGTAAGCTCTTCGACGGTCGCACCCAGCGCATTAAGGGCCGGCTCAGCCATTGTAGCACCGTAACCTAGAATGAACGCAAAAATCAGCACAACCAGTATACCACCTAAGCCACCCTCTGCCCCATATAGCGGTCCGAGCACCGGCACATACTGGTAAGTGCGGAGCGATGCATTGTAATCTTTCTCCGCATAGGGAATAGTCTTGTATACGTCATCCTTATACGCAATCAGGAAGTGTTTCTTCTCCCCGGCAGAGGTAATTGCAGTCTGTACGACGGCGGGATCAAAATCTTCTATTACTGTTTTTTCGTCTAATAACTGAACGTTCTTGTAGGCTGCCGGAATTTTGGAACCTATTTGATCGCCAAGCTTAGTCAGGCCAAGCTCGATTCCGATACTGAAGATTCCCATACCTATGATGGCGAATGCCAAGCCCAAAAAGGTCTCGTCTGAGCGGGGCAACCTTTCTCGTAAGAGAATCCAAAGGACCAGCAACATTGGCACACTCAACAATCCAATGGCCTGAACACCTGCCTTGAGATTCTTGAAGAGGATTTGACCCATCCCCTCCATACTTCCCCCATCCATATTATCCTGTTTGCGCAAAACTTTTATTTTGGCTTCGACATCTTTACGAGCATGTTGTGGCAGCATGCTGATGTAGGCATTCTGCATCGACTGGTCGGTATTTGCTACTAGATAACCTAATTTTTCTGACTCACTCTCGAATAAGAAGGATGTTTTCTCGTGAGAGAAAAATCGCGCTGGCTCTGACTCGGGCTCGGGAACTTTACCCACGAAGTATGTGCCAAGCAATAAAACCGTTATGATTGGGAACAGAGAAGCCAGAGTCACCACCCCAAATCCCGAGGCTCCTCCGTCGGAATCCCCGAGGATCCGTGAAATGCCTATTCCCAATGCCAGCACCAAGGGCACAGTTACTGGGCCCGTAGTCACCGCACCACAATCCCACGCTAAACCCGCGAGATGGAGAAAATTCTCACTGTAAAAACATGCCGCCGCCGTCACTGCCGTCAAAGAGCCTACGAGAATATAGATAAAAGGCTTGAGCGACCAGCCGTATTTGAAACGCATCATACCAAACATCACGGCGATCCCCACTCCGGCACCAACGCTGTAAACGAGAATACCTGAAGCTTTATTGAGCAATAGATAAAGCAGCGGCGCCTCCCACGCCTTGACCGAACTACCTGCCGCTTTTAGGACACCGATCGCAGGTTCCGCCAGCGTTGCGAGAAAACCAAGTCCAAGCGCAAAAAGCAACATGACAGGCAAAGATTGCTTCTGCGGCAATTTGACACCAACGATATCCCCAAGAGGCATCAAACCAAGGACCAAGCCTTCCATGAAGAAGGTTAGCCCAACTACAACCAGAGCGATGCCAACCGCGATCACAGAGGATTCGTAAATTGCAATACCGAGTACAAAAGTTTGAAATAGAAGCAGATAGGTAATAATGAGCCACACTGCCTTAATCTGCTCTAAAATACGATCTTTGACATAAGGGGCGATCATGGCCATAGCTTGGGAGAATGTGACCTTGACTTTACCCGATGTTTGTTGACCACTTTGTCCCATAACAAATCTCCTTAAAGTATACGCGCTTCCATGCTTGCAGCCCTATCAGCCCCTACCAAAATGGAGTAAACATTCTAAATCGCACATTTAATATACCAGAATTCTGAAAATTCCGCTGAGTTCTCCATTGGCCATCAACTAAAGCAGCAAATTCAACAATCGAATTAATCGGCAGAATTGCATACCGCAAAAAACATCTACAGTTGTAGTATCTTGATCATAAATGTATTTCTCAAAATTGGAAAAATCCACCAATAACCGCCATCGACTTCTGTTCGCTGCGGTCGTTTAACCCAACTCAAAAAAATCAGGTGCCTCTTATCAGGGCACTCTCAGCACAAGAGATCTGGCATCCCGACCTATCGGGTCGCGGATAGAGATTATACTCCACCAATGGTCAAAGATCCAGGTATTTTAATCATATCTGGCACCTACGACAGGCACAAAAGTGCAAAAGATAACTGGGGACCACGCACCGTCTTCCCATACAACAAAGCAAAAAAAAGGGTGGCAGCTTTAAAAAGCCGCCACCCTGCTGGACACAGTACCAGATACTTAATACCTATAGTGTTCCGGCTTATAGGGTCCCTGCACCGGGATGCCCAGGTACTCAGCCTGATCGACACTCAACTCGTCGATCTCGACCCCCAGTTTCTTCAGGTGCAACCGGGCCACTTTCTCATCGAGATGCTTGGGCAACATATAGACTCCGACCGGATACTTCTCATAATCGTTATAGAGTTCAATCTGCGCCAGAACTTGGTTGGTGAACGAATTGGACATCACGAAAGAAGGATGCCCAGTCGCACAACCCAGGTTGACCAGTCTCCCCTCGGCTAGAAGAATGATGCTGTGGCCGTCGGGAAATGTATATTTATCCACTTGCGGCTTGATCTCGACATGCTCGATCCCATTATAACCCACGAGTGCAGCGACCTGAATCTCGACATCGAAATGACCTATGTTGCAGACGATCGCGCCGTCCTTCATCTGTTCCATGTGGTCAATCCGAATAATATCCCTGCACCCAGTCGTGGTGACGAAAATATCACCCTCGACAATCGCATTGTCGATCTTCTTGACCTCGTACCCTTCCATAGCCGCCTGCAACGCACAAATCGGATCGACCTCGGTAACAATCACCCGGGCACCCAGCCCTTTCAATGCGTCGGCGCATCCCTTGCCAACATCGCCATAGCCGGCTACCACTACTACCTTGCCGGCAATCATGATGTCGGTAGCCCGTTTGATGCCGTCGGCCAGCGACTCGCGACAGCCGTAGAGGTTGTCGAATTTCGATTTGGTAACACTGTCATTGACATTGATCGCCGGGATCCTCAATGTCTCCGCTTCAAGCATCTGGTAGAGGTGATGCACGCCGGTAGTCGTCTCCTCGGAAACGCCGCGGATATTATCGAGCAAACCCGGATGCTTCTCATGGACCCACTTGGTCAGGTCGCCGCCGTCATCGAGAATCATATTCGGCCCTTCACCACCGGCCCAATCGAGGGTTCGATCAGTACACCACCAGTACTCGTCCTCGGTCTCGCCCTTCCAGGCGAATACCGGCACCCCCGTCGCAGCGATTGCAGCAGCGGCATGGTCCTGGGTCGAAAAGATATTGCAAGAGCACCAACGCACTTCAGCTCCTAGTGCGCACAGCGTCTCGATCAATACCGCAGTCTGGATCGTCATGTGCAAGGATCCCGCAATTCGCGCGCCCTTGAGCGGCTGCTCCGCCCCGTACTCCTCGCGCAGCGCCATCAACCCCGGCATCTCCTGCTCGGCAAGAATGATTTCCTGTCGACCCCATTCAGCCAGCGAGATATCGGCAATCTTGTAGTCGTTTTCCTGCAGATCCACAGTTTTTTCCGCAGCTTGCGTCATTTTTTCAGTCCTTGGAAGGTTATGAGTTTGAGAGAATCCGGTTCGCCGACCACTTCGGCAACCGTTGGTTCAAAATGACTCGATTCCAACCAGCCCCGCACCTGGTCAGGAGGAAAACCAAGCCACAAATCGGCCATGATCTCGCGCAACGCCTCGTCCTGGTGCTCGTGCAGATCTACGATCACCAGGCACCCACCGGGCTTCAACGCACGATAGGCCTCGCTAATCGCATCGGCCGGGTTAGATAGGTGGTGCAGGACCATACAAGCGACTGCCAGATCGACTTCTCCGTCGGCGACCGGCAGGTGGACCAGATCACCCAAGCGAAACTCGCAGCGTACCGCGTCTTTACCTACCGCCTTACGCGCCATATTGAGCATGGTGGTCGAAGAATCCACCGCGATCACACGCACCGTCCGCTCGAGAAGTTGCGACAGTAACAAACCCGCTCCCGTACCCATATCCAGCACCTTTTCGGCGCGTTCGGGCATCAAGTCGAGTGCGATAGTGCGATAGATCTCGCCGTTGAGACAGTGATATTGCAATTGACCCGGATCTTTGATCCCGTCGAAGAAAATACGGGTCTCTTCGCGGCGGCGCTCGACAACCGCTTCCAACCCCTGCAAATCGTCGGCGTAATAATCGAGCATGCTTTCGTGCCGCTGGAGCACCGCCAATAAATCGACGACCAGCGGCGCGGCCTCACTGCACTTCTGATAATAAATCCAGGTGCCCTCGCGCCGACTGGTGACCAGCTCCGCCTCAGCGAGAATTTTCAAGTGTCTAGACACGCGGCTCTGCCCCATACCGAGAATCCCGATGATCTCGTTGACATTGAGCGATTCTCGCGCGAGCAGACGCACCATGCGCAACCGCGTCTCATCGGCCAGAGCTTTGTAGATTTTAAGCGGATCAGCCATTTACAGAGCATAGCCAATATATCTATAAATGTCAATATAGAGATTTATAGATATATTGGCTATGCCGCCTGATACCTGGCGAAAAAACGACAACCGCACCAAGTGCGAACCTGCCGGTGCAATGAACTGGCTTTGCGGCAAAGGGGCGAAACCGGTTACCGGTGTCTCGCTGGCAGTTCAAGCCCGAAACGATCTGCTGCGGCTATGAGTTTGGCTTCGGTGCCCGGCGGCAACGGAATACCCTCGCGTACGCGTTCAGCCCTTATATCGGGCCGGGGATTCATCACCCCCTGATCAACGCGAGCCGCATACTCTCCCACTCGTTGCACCCCATGCGAATCGATTCCGCGCAGGTTCGCCCAGACCAGCACTTCGGCCTCCATTGCCACATCGGCCTCGGCATGCCCAACCCCTCGAATACCCGTGCGACAAAGATCTGCAAAGGCGCCGATAAAATCCGCGGGTACTCTTCGCCAATCCGACTTTTTTCCATGATTTGCCCTATCGTCTTTCCGACACTAATTTGCCCCCATACCAAAGGAGATCTACTATGCGCATCATCGCTATCGGTTGCGAGTACAGCGGCGTCACAACCCTGCTCTCAGGTCTTCACGACTGGGGCGTCAAACGCGGTGTCCACTTTCACATGGACGACCACTTTACTATCCCCGACGCCTACCACCTTTCCACAGAAGAACAACGAGCGATGCTCGATATGCTACCAGCGATCAAGGAGCGCTTCCAGCGATTCCAAATCGTCTACCACGTCCGTTTGATCAATAACTACGACCATATACTCTTAGGCGGTTTCCACTTGGAGGAGGAAGTATACGGCCCCCTCTACTACTACCCCGGCCTCACCGTCAGTGATACCCGGAAATACGAGAGCGAAATGCCCGACGACGCCATATTGGTCCACCTTCATGCCCGGCCTGAGATCATTGCAAAGCGCCTAAAAGAGTCCCCCCATGCCCATACCCTGATTGACCAAGACCATATCCCGATGCTACTCGACCGATTTGCCGAGGAGTTCCGCGCTTCCTGGATCCACCACAAATTCGCAATCGACACCTCAGATCTCAATCCCACCGAACTCCTCGCCGCGTTCTTCGAGAAAGCCAACCCCCACTTCAATACCCGGGATGCCCTTTTGCTACTCCAAAACAATGCGCATTGAACATGACTCATAAGATCGATTGCGACATATCGCAGCCCTATCTCCGCACCGACCCGGCGAAGATCTCCGCGGAAGAGGTGACCCGGATATGGTCTCCTCTGGCATCAACGATTCGGTTTTAATCGGATCGGGACTCGCCCTCTTCGGCCTGCTCTTCCAAGCGCGCGATCAACTTTTCCACAGCACCTAAGCCCCTACTGTCTCCACCGACTTCCAGGTAGAAACCACGCGCTCGGTTCAAGGTCTCAAGTGCGGCTTTCAACTTGCCCTGTCGCCCCAGCAGTGATCCGATATTGGTCAGTGCCCGCGCCTGACCCATTATATTGCCGGCCTGCTCGTGGATTTTGAAGGCCTGGTCGTAGTTCTCCAGGGCCGCATCCAACTCGCCCTTCCTGAAGCGGACATTCGCCACATTGACCAACGCGCTGGCCTCGCCCAGGCGATCGGCCACCTTGCCGTGCAACTCGAACGCACGCTCATAGGCTCTCAGCGCCTCATCTAACTCATCCTGCTTAAAATGCAAATTGCCCACATGGGTCAGCACATGCCCCTGCCCCAACGCATTGCCCAAACCCTCGTGGATCTCCAACGACTCAAGCAGATATTCGAGTGCCTGGGCAAACTCGTCGCGACAGAAACGCGCATACCCCAAACAACTCAGTGCCCCGGCTCTTCCCAACCCGCTTCCGGTCCCCTGATGAACCTTCAGCGCTCGCTCTCCGCTCACCAACGCCATATCCGACCGGCCCAAATGCGCCTGGGCCTGACCAATATTAATTAGCGCATCACCAAGCCCGCGCCCGTCGCCCAAAAGTTCAAAGTGTCGTCTCGCTTCGCCATAGGCTGTCAGCGCTTCTGCCAAACGTCCCTGTCGCGCATTTAGCACACCGAGATTGAGTTGGAAAGCCGCCTCGTACTCGCGGCTTTTTTGCCGTTGCGCCTGCCGAAAACCCAGTTCTAAAATCTCCTTGGCCCCCGCGAAATCGGCAATATTGAGCAACGCCGCACCCAGATTCAAATCTGTTGCCAGCGAATCTCGTGCTTCGACTGAATGACGGAACGCTTCGGCAGCTTTCCGGTAGCATCCGCCTTGGAAATGAACTTCCCCCGCTACGAAGTGCTGGCCCGCCGCACTCTGCAAATCCCTGCCCCAGGCCGACCGGGTCGCCCGTTGCAATATCACTCCTTCCGGACCCAGCCCCGAGACGATCGGTCCAAAATCGGTCCCCTGCTCCAAACTCCGCACCAGCACATAAAGCACCCATGCCAACGCCGCCATGATCAAGAGGGGCATCAACGCCCCAGCCAGGAAATCCAGACCGACAAAATGCGCCAGCGCCGCGACGAAAACCGCCAATGCACTAAAGACCAGTGACAGGTACAACGCAATTACATCAAGACGTTTTTCTCGCACAGTTCCGATCTCACCCCTGAGTCGTGATTAAGACCCACCATCTTGTCAGGACTCGCAGCTCATTGCCCAAGAGCCGCCTTAATAGCTACGGACAGTATTTGCTCTGAAGGCGTCGATAAAAACTGATGCCGCGTCACCACGCATAGACGACAGTCGGTATCGAGCATATCGAGTATTGGAATATAGGTGTACGTAGCAAGCATTATAACACCTTGTACCACCTTTGCTTGGGTGGTATGAGTATTTTACCTTATTTTTTGTTTTTTAATATCTTAGAAGCACCATAAAATATAAGGACAGAGGTGTAACTTCACCGTCGCAGCCCAGTACTCCGATTTTATGGGGCAGCAAGATCACAACCGCGCCTTCTATACCCCTGCGAGCGGAGAACGAGAATCCATGGATTCCGGCGGCAACAACACAGAAAACCCTAGCCGCAACCCGCCCATACGCATTCATCTGCTAACGCTATTTACAAAAAACCCATGCTCTGGCTAATTGCATCCATTGTTCTCACCCATACCCTCACCATCTATGGCGATCCCCGCTTCGTCGTCGAAGCAGCCCAGCGCCAGGATGCACCGGTCATCGATGCCGATTTCACCGACTGGCCAGGTGTCCTCTGGCTCGAACTCGCACCTAAACCCGCCCATCAATCTGCAGGCTATTCCCCCCTCCGCGACGACGGCAATGAGGAATTGGGGATTGCCGGGACCGCCGCCGATCTCTCGGCTGAATTTGCCCTTGCCTGGAACGACACAGGCATCTACTTAGCCGCCCGGGTCACCGACAATATACGCGATGTCGAGGGCGGCCAAGACCATCAGTGGTATTTCAAAGACGCCGTCACACTCTTCCTCGACATTCCCGGCGACGGCGATGGACCGGGTTGGATCGCGGGCGACCACGCCTTTTCTTTCGTCTCAGACCCCACCTACCCATCCTACGGCATCTGGTGGCGACGCGGCGAAAAGGAGGGACACGTGGAAAGCCCCGCACCAGCGAATACCCGTGCAGCCGTACAATGGACTGCTGAAGGTTACGCGCTCGAAGCCAGCATCTCCATGGTCCCGCTGACCCGCCTTACTCCCACCTGGCAAAAACCTTTCGCCAACCGCACCATCGGTTTCGCGCTGATCTTCACCGACCCCGACGGGGGCCAACATCCTTTCGGCGGCCAACTGATCTACGGCGGACACAACGACGACGATGGCGGATGGACCCGCCTGCGTTTGCGCGACTCGGCCACGGTATCAGCTCCCTATATGGATATCTCCGCCGAGGAAATGAGTTTCGAGGCCCGCCTGCGCATGGACCAGCAGCGGATCAAACCCTTCTTTGCGGTAAGAGCAGACCCCACACTGGTCGACAGCACCGACCTGCAGGCCCACCTCGCGGCTGAGTATTTCCAGACCTACCTCGACAGAAGACCCTTGCGCTTCTCGCACCGCGCGCTCGAAATGGCCTTTATGCTCTGGGGCAATATCGGCGACGCCGACGAGATCGGCCGCGCGCTTGCACAGATCTCACCCGAAGAAGATCTCTGGGACAAAGTCACCACGAGTGTTCGCCAAGCATATTATCTGCAAGGCCGCTTAGACGAAGGCATGGCCCTGCTCGCCGCTATCGAGTCCAAAGTCACCCCTCTCAAAAGTCGCTCTGCCCTGCTCTACACTCTGGGTCAGTACTGGCTTAGCAGCGAGGAGCAGACCCGAGCCCATCGCGCTTTTACCCAGATCGTCGCCTGGCGTGCCTCACCCTGGCACGTACACCAGGCGCGTCGCTACCTGCAACAAATGGACTGAGCCCTAGTCGCTAATACGCTTCCCCCCCGGACGGTGCTGGCCCCAGCGTCGCGAGGAATTCGTCTAGTTCCCCCCATAATCCCTCTGGCAGTTCAGCGTGCAAATGGCGCAGATTGGCCTCGACCTCATCAGCTGTACGCGGGCCTGCCAGAGTGGAGGTTATGGATGCATTACGCACGCTGTACTGCATCGCCACCTCGCCCGGATCCACATCCCGTTCTGCACACCAAGTACTCAACTCACGAGCCCGGACCACATCCCCCTCGAGCGCTCCTCGCTGTTTCAATGCCTCTTCCAGATTGCGTCCAGCGAGCAATCCCGAATTATAAGGCGACCCATTGATCACGCCCATACCCCTTCGCGCCGCTTCTTCGATAAGCGACCTGGCCGAGTCGCGTAATGGATGGAAATCGTACGAGGGTAAGATCGCGTCGAAACGTCCACTCTCAATCGCACGCCGCAAGAAGCGGTGGTTTCGCACCCCGAGACCTATGGCATGCAAAACCCCCTCTTCCCTGAGTTGCTCCAAGGCACTCACTGCTCCTCCAGATTCAAGAATCTGATCCATATGTGCATCCTCGACTGGATCGTGCACATAGACGATATCTAGACACTCGCAAAAAAGCGTCTTCAAACTGCGCTCTAAAGACCAACGCACTGCATCAGCATCGTATTGCTGGCTCCTATCCGGATGCGATCCCACCTTGGTTGATATTCGCAACCGGCTCCTTTCTTCCTGCGACAATTCCCGCAATCCCAATCCCAGATGACGCTCGGACTCTCCTCCACCATAGCTCGGTGCAGTATCAAAATAGCCCACACCCAATTCCACAGCCCGTCTAACTGCCAGAACCGCAGCTTGTTCACAAGCGACTTTTGGGGCATGCTCATCCGGTAACAAACCCAGGTATCCACCCACTCCAAATACGGTCAATTCAATTCCCGTATTCGCCAACGTCTTCCTCGGCAACAACGCGTGCTCAGCACTCATAACCTCTCCATTAACAAAAAATACATCGACCAATAAACAGTACTTAACCCGTATATGCACGACGCTAATACATAGAGCGCAGGACTCCACAAAGCAAGTCTTTACTCACAATTTTATATCTCCTCGACCCATCATTCAATCCCCGAATCTCTGGCCGAATCCCCATTCTGCCCATAAATCGAATCGATCTCTATCAAATACGCAGATAAATCACCTGTGCTCGATCGGCGCACCCCTGCCAGCGAAATTATAGCACTTGTTGACCAGATCTTCAGCAACTGAGCAGGTTGACATTCGTCTGCTCGCAGAGTATCTTGCACGCTTTAAACCGTCGCCGACCAAATAACTCTCTCAATGCGGCGACATGCTCCAGTCTACTGCCTTATGCCTACCCTCTCGCCCCCTGCGATCCAGTATCGGGACAGTTTCCTTGCCGGTGCCGCCGAATTTCTCGCCGAAGGACGCCTCGACTCGACCTATGCCGTCTATTTGGGGTACAATTTAGAGACTTTGGCCGAGCGATTCCCGCAATTCGTCCTCGATCTCCAAGGATTGGTCGATACCAAGCGCTCCGGAACCCAGTACCCCGACCGGGTGCTCTGGCTCATCAACGAAGGCGAATATATCGGCCAGGCCTCGATCAGGCCCAAGCTCTGTACCTCCTACCTGATAACCTATGGTGGCCATATTGGCTATAGCATTCGTCCCTCCTGCCGCCGCTGCGGCTTTGGCAAGACTATCCTAGCACTGGTACTGAACGCCGCACGTGAAATGGAACTCAAACGAATCCTTGTCACCTGCGACTCAGACAATATCGGTTCGCGCAAAATCATCGAGTACAACGGCGGCCAATTTGAAAGTGCGATGAGCATGGCACCCCGCACTTTTCGCGCCGAGGGCCGCAAACCTTCCCGGCATATCGACAAGTTACGCTACTGGATAGATCTATGAGGAAGAGCTACGCTAACTCTTGGAGTGAGTCAATCGCATCAATAGGCATTCAGATCACCCATATACCGAGAGCGAAATAGGATGCTTCCGGCCAACCCGTCGACGAGGAGCCTAAACTTGACGGGTCTGGACAGAAAACCACTATGGTTATTTTTGCTATCGCCCTCTTAGTGACCTCTACTTGCTTCGCCCAGGACACCGCGTCGCTGCGCCAGACCCTCTATGTAACCTTAGCAGAGCGGTTCGCGCACCAGGGTCCTATTTATTCGCACGATATTCTCGCAGAAATCGCGCAAACCACCGACACCGATCCGGCTGAGTTGCGACCCCAAATCTCAGCACTCCTCGACTCGCTCCTAAGCCAACGCAAAAACGAAACCGAGCTCTGGTCGTCGCTCCTTTTGCAGGGCAGCCCCGATATCGTTCCCGAACGCACGGATAAACTCATTGGTTATCTGATCAAAGAGAGCCGAAAAATACTGGATAACGAAAACAATATCCTCCTCGAAAAGAGCGTAAAAACAGCTGCCCGCAAAGCCAAGATACCCTTCTTTCAGAGCCGCGCCTACATCTTAAAAGCCCTCGCATGGGGCCAAGTCATCAGCGGCGAGACCCAAGCACAAAAAGTAAGGCCTCTTGGCCTGCTGGTCGGTGGCTACACCAACCGTTACGAAGTCTCGCTCGATCCTCTCTTTTTGTTCTTTGCCACCGAAGACCAAGCCTTTGTTCGCGAAGAAGTCCGCGAGATACAGCGCTTTATCATTCCAGCTCTGGTCCGGCGACTTCCGGAATCACCCTCGATCCTCTGGGCGGTGCGCGAGCGGGAATCCAACGCCCTTGTCGTCCCCGACTATCATCTCCGGGTCGGCATCGACAACCTCAGTTTCTCCGGCTCCAACCTCGATCTCAAACCCTGTCTCGAAACCACGCTCACCCTAGTCCACTGGCAATCCAAGGTCCGCCTGATCGAGGAAAGCTTCTCCTTCTGCAGCGAACATAACGGCTCCGCGACCACCCGCGAATTAGCTCCCTTCTGGGAAGAAGCCGCCGACGCGATCCGCGAGTATTCTCTGGTGCGACTCGGACGCTGAACACACTGCGGATCCTCTCCGACATACCCTCTTCTCCACCTGAACCACCTCCACTCATGCCCGCTTCGGCCGAGTGTCTATAATTCGCCTGCGCAGGCGAATCGTCGCTGGATAACAGAGGCTGCAAGATCTTGGCAGTGTGCCCCACAATGACTATATTCGCGGCTATGTCCGCCCTAAGCGAAAACCGCACGGCACAGAGCGCGGCACGGCAGAAATTCGGCCTACTCCGCCTCAATGCCGTCACTAATCCGGTGCAACCTTCCGAAGAGGCCTGCTACCGTCGTTACGGCCTAAACCCTGAGCGAGTAGAGGCCAATACCCCACAGGATATCCTCACCCACGCGACCCAATGCGATATCCTCTTCGTCGTCGCTACGGCTCTACCACTTCAAGTCATCAACGGTCTCGAACACTGCCGCTTAATATCGCGTCTGGGAAACGGCACTGACAAAATCGCCGTAGATGCCGCTACCGAACGCGGCATCATCGTCTCCAATACACCGTA
>MDTE01056168.1_pt1 | contig 16114 bp, 14 predicted proteins | sample 811231 | NCBI WGS metagenome assembly MDTE01 (sample SAMN05326651, study PRJNA326480) | marine metagenome | isolation source: seawater | place: Indian Ocean: Red Sea | collected 2010
ATAATGGCATCTGGTGATGGAGTAATAACTAAAGCTGGGTGGTGTGGAGGTGGAGGAAACTGTGTTAAAATAAAACATAACAGAACATATCAGACTGTTTATGCCCATATGAAAAATTTTTCTAACGTTGCAATACCTGGTAACCGAGTTAAACAAGGTCAAATTATTGGTTATGTTGGTTCAACAGGACTATCCACTGGACCACATCTGCATTATGAAGTTATAGAAAATGGCAAAAAAATTAATTCACAACTCTTAAAACTTCCACCTGGTAAATCTTTAGAAGGTACTAGTAGAAAACAGTTTGAATTAGTAAGAATTAAAACTGATGTATTGAAATCAGATTTGGTTGCAAAATTTTAAATTGTTTCTATCGGGGTTTGCGATTTATCTTTTTGCTTTTCTTTTTGTTCAATAGATATTCTCAAGAAGTGATCAGCATATTGATAATAGTTCTCAGAGAGAATTTTGTCTCCATTTGAAAGTGCTTCCCTGGCTAACTCGTTATATTTAGAAATTAGTTTCTCAACATTTCCATTATTTCTATTATTTTTTCTTCTAAAACCATTTTCTCTATTACCATAATCAGAGTTAAGTCTACCTATATCATTAGTTCTTTTAAAGATTCTATCATGAGAGCCCCTATTTCTATTTCTTTTTTGATTACTTTTGAAAGACCTCATTTTTTTATTTTATCGTATTTTTGTAGATATTATACATCTATCATTATTTGAAAAATCTTTGACTATTTTGTTTATAAAAAAATTATTTTTTTTTAATATTTCTTTCATTTTGTATTTCTGGTTTTCACCAATTTCAACAATTAATTTTCCATTAACCTTTAAAAGTTGAGAAGCTTTCAAAACTACTTTAATTAAAACTTCTATTCCCTCAAAACCTCCATTTAAAGCGTTTAATGGCTCAAATTCGCTAACGCCCAAATATTTAAGTTTAAGTTTGTCAATATAAGGAGGATTGCTTATGATTAAATCATATTTTCCTGATTTAAAATTGTCAACATTTGTTTTTAAAATTTTAATTCTATTTTTAACTTGATGTAAATTTGCATTAATATTCGCAATTTTTATAGTTTTTTTACACAAATCTATACCTATAGCAGAACAATTTTTGCGATCTTTCAAAATTGATATTATAAGACATCCAGAACCGATACCAATTTCTAATAATTTACAATTCTTGTTTTTAGGAATTAATTTTAAAGTTTCCTCAATTAAATGTTCAGTTTCCGGCCTTGGTATAAGAACATTTTTGTTTATATAAAATTCATTTTTCCAAAATTCTTTTCTTCTCAAAATATAGGCTATTGGTTCTCTTTTTTTTCTTCTATCAATATTATAAATAAAATTTTTATAATCATCAGAATTTAATATTCTGTCTAAATTTAATATAAGTTCTTCTTTAGATATTTTAAGGCTTTCAGACAAGAGTAGCTCAGCGTCAATTTTATAAGAATAAATATTATTTGATTTTAAGATATTATATCCATTATTTAGTGCTTGAATTATTTTCATTTTTCTAAATTTTTTAATTCCTCTTCTTGTGCGTGTAAGCTCAAACTTTCAATAATTTGATCAAATGCCTCTCCCTCCATAAACTCCTCCAATTTGTGTAAAGTTAAATTTATTCTATGGTCAGTAATTCTGCCTTGAGGAAAATTGTATGTTCTAATTCTTTCTGATCTATCTCCTGTTCCGATTTTATTTTTTCTATCTTTAGATCTTGCATCTTCTATCTTTTTTCTTTCAAGTTCGTAAATTCTTGATCTTAAAATTTTCAATCCTTTCTCCTTATTTCTAATTTGTGATTTTTCATCTTGTTGACTTACAACTATACCAGAGGGAATATGAGTAATTCTCACAGCTGAGTCGGTTGTATTAACGCTTTGGCCACCTGGACCACTACTTCTAAAAACGTCTATTCTTAAATCTTTGTCGTCAATTTTAATATCAACTTCCTCTGCTTCTGGTAGAACAGCTACTGTAGCTGCAGATGTATGTACTCTTCCTTGTGTTTCAGTTTCAGGAACTCTTTGCACTCTGTGAACTCCACTTTCAAACTTTAATGAAGAGTAAATATTATTGCCTTTAACATTTGCTATAACTTCTTTCAAACCCCCGGCATCGCTTTTAGAAATACTAATTAATTCCATTATCCATTTTTTTTTGTTGCTTACTTTTTCATACATTTTGAATAAATCGGCAGCAAACAAACTCGCTTCAAGTCCGCCGGTGCCAGCCCTTATCTCGATAATTGCATTCTTTTTATCGGCATCGTCTTTTGGTAAGAGAAATAATTTAAGTTTCTTTTCATTAGATTTTTTGCTTTGTAAGAGTTCTTGTAATTCTTCCTTTGCTAAATTTTTCATTTCCTCATCTGAATTGCTGTCACTTAAAATTTTTTCAAGATCTTTCTCAGTTTTTTCAAAAGATAAGTATTGTTTGGCACTATTTAAAATCTCATTTAAATCTGAATATTCTTTTGATTTTTTTGCATAATTTTTTTTATCTATTTTGTTGGATGAAAGTTCTTTCTCTAAAGATTCATGTTTAGAGATTATTTCTCTTACTTTATCTATAGGTATCATGATTTATTTTTTATTTAACAATTCAGCTTCTTTTTTCTCAACCAAAGACACTACTTGAGAAATTATTTCGTCGTTTTTTATTTTTTTGTTTTGAATTCCATTTAGGTATAACATATTGCTATTTTTTCCACCTCCAGTAATACCAATTTCTGTTTGGGAAGCCTCTCCAGGTCCGTTTACAACACATCCAATAATAGATAGTGTAATTGGTGTTTTTATATGAGATAATTTTTCTTCAAGTTTTTTTACAGTTTTAATTACATCGAAACCCTGTCTTGCACAGGACGGGCAAGATATAATTTTTACACCTCTTGATCTTATATTTAGGGATTTTAAAATTTCATTTCCAATTTTTATTTCTTTAATTGGATCGTCTGAAAGTGATACTCTTAGCGTATCTCCGATACCTTCGAGCAATAAAACTCCAATTCCAATAGAGGATTTTACGCTACCAGGTACAAAACTACCAGACTCGGTTATACCTAAGTGCAGGGGATAATCTGTTTTCTTTGATAGTTGTCTATAAGCTGCTACAGATAAAAAAACATCTGATGATTTTACGCTTATTTTTATCTGATCAAAGTTATTATCCTCAACCAACTTTATATTTCTAATTGCGCTTTCCACTAAAGCTTCAGGACAAGGTTCTTTATATTTTTTTAACAAGTCTTCTTCCAAAGACCCAGCGTTTACACCTATTCTTATAGAACAACCATTATACTTGGCTGACTTTATAACCTCGCTTAATTTATCTTTGCTTCCAATATTTCCAGGATTTATTCTTAAACATTTTGCTCCGTTATCAGCAGCCTCTAAAGCTCTTTTATAATGAAAATGTATATCTGCAATTAATGGTACTTTAGAGTGTTTACAAATCTCTTTAAGTGCTTTTGTTGATTCTTCATCAGGGCATGAAACTCTGACTAAATCTGCTCCTTCGTTAGCAAGTTCATCTATTTGTTTTATAGTTCCAGAAACGTCAGTAGTTAAAGTATTTGTCATTGACTGGACTGATATTGGGTTGCTACCTCCTATTTTTACATTGCCAACATTGATCTCTTTAGTTTCTCTTTTAATTATATCTCTGTAAGGTCTTAAGCTCATAAACTATTGCTTAATTTAAATTCTTGGTGGAGTATTTCAACAGATTTTTTAAGATTTTTTTTGTTAATTAAAACAGATATTTTAATTTCAGATGTAGATATAACTTCTATATTAATTTTTTTCTCTGCCAAAGCTTTGAACATTCTAAACGTAATCCCAGGAGTAGTTACCATTCCAACTCCAACAATAGAAACTTTTGAAACGTTTTTATTAACGATTAAATCTTTAAATTTAATCAACTTGTTGTTTTCTATAAGTTTTCGAGTTTTAACTAAATCCTCTAATTTAATTGTAAAAGTTAAATCAGTTTCTTTGCCTCTTGCTGAGATATTTTGCACTACCATATCTACATTAATTGAATTTTCAAAAAGTGGTTTAAAAATTGATGCAGCAACACCGGGCTTGTCTTTAACACCCACTAAAGTTAACTTTGCGTCGTTTTTTGTAAATGAGATTCCTCTAATTGTATTTTTACCTAAAATATTCTTTTTTTTAGTGATATTAGTTCCTTGCTTTTTCGAAAAAGTCGATCTTACATCTACCTCAACTCTATTTAATCTTGCTTCTTGTATTGATGCTGGTTGCATAACTTTAGCCCCGAGCGATGCCATTTCAAGCATTTCTTCATATGAAATTTTATTTATTTTTTTTGCTGTTTTTATTAAATTAGGATCGGTTGTGTACACTCCTTCCACATCAGTATATATTATACATTTCTCAGCTTTAAAAAATTTAGCGCATAATATTGCACTAGTATCTGAACCGCCTCTTTCAATTGTTGTTATTCTAAAATTAGAATTAATACCCTGAAATCCTGTTATAATAGGTATCCCCCCTTTTTTTAAATAATTTAAAATTTTAGCCTTATGTATTTTTATAATTCTTGAAGAACAATGACTGCCTCTAGTTATAATGGGTATTTGCCATCCTAACCATGACCTTGATTTATATCCTAGATCATTTAATTTGCCTGCTATCAAAGCACATGAGATTTGCTCACCAGTTGACAAAATTACATCCTTTTCATCATTAGGAAAATTTTTAGCTATTTTTTTTGTTTTTAATAACAATTCATTAGTAACTCCACTCATTGCGGAGGAAACTACAATCACTTTATAATTTTTTTTTACATATGATATTATTATTTTAGATACTTTTTCTATTTTTCTTAAATTTCCTACAGATGTACCACCAAATTTTAATACTATTATTTTCATTGATAATTTAATTTTAATTTTTATATATAGATAAATATTATCATAAAATATAAGTCAACTATTAATGAAAAATATTACAGTTAATAAATCAGAAATTGATAAATTCTCAAAGTTAGCTTCAGAATGGTGGGATCCAAATGGCAAGTTTAAACCATTGCATAAATTCAATCCTGTTAGATTGGAATACATTAAAAAAAGTATATTAAAAAAATCTAATTACAAAAATGGTAACAAATCTTTAAATGGTATAAAAATTCTAGATATTGGTTGTGGTGGAGGCTTATTATGTGAACCACTTTCTAGGCTTGGAGCAGAGGTGGTCGGAATTGATGCTTCCGAAAAAAATATTAAAATTTGTAAGACTCACGCAAAAAAGAATAAATTAAAAATAAATTATTATTGCGCATCACCAGAAAACTTCATATCGAGTCAAAAATTCGATGTGATTTTAAACATGGAGATAGTTGAACACGTCAAAGATGTAAATCTTTTTTTAAGAGAAAGCTCTAAGTTTCTCAAAAAAAATGGTCTAATGTTTATTGCTACCTTAAATAAGACATTAAAATCTTATGTCTTTGCAATATTAGGTGCTGAATATGTTTTAAGATGGCTGCCGATTGGAACTCACGATTGGAGTATGTTTATCAAACCAAGCGAACTTATAGAAATTTGCAAAAAAAACTCTTTAACTTTAGAAGAAATAATGGGTGTTAAATATAATATTGTTTCTAAAGAATGGAAAATTTCATCTGACGCCTCTGTAAATTATATGACTAAATTCAAAAAAATTTAATTATCTTTATCTTCAAACCAAGGAAAAATTTGAGTATCTATACCTTCCTCTTGTAATTCTGTAATTTGTTTTTTTGATGCATTTCCATAAATACCCTTTTTATTTTTTTTATTGTTATAGTGTAATGATCTGGCTTTATAGGTAAAATCATCGCCTACATTTTCAAAGTTTTTTTTAATAAAATTTTGAAATTCTAAGATTTTTTTTTTTATATCGTTGTTCTTCTTTAATTTTAATTTATTTGTATTTTGATGTTTGGTATTAAGTATATTTGGTGCCATTAAAGTTTTAACAACATTATTAGAGTTACAAAAATGACAATTTAAAAATTTTTTTTTTTTTAGTTTCTCAAATTCTTTTGATGAAGAGAACCAACTATCAAATGATTTAGCACAATTTTTACATTTCAATTTATATTTGATCATATATTTAAGTTCTGTAATCCGAATTGATTTCTAAATATTTTTTTGTAAGATCCATTGTGTAGCAAGTAAAATTTTTTCTTCCTAAATTCATTTCCAAGATAATCTTAATCGAATCATTTTTCATATATTCTTTAAGTTGTTGTTCTGAATAATTCTTAGACAATTGGCCTTTATCTAATATTTTATTGCTCCCTAACATTAAATTTATAGAATTTATGTTTAACTCAACATCATTTTTTCCAATAGCCATCATTATCCTGCCCCAATTTGGATCTTCTCCTGCAATTGCAGCTTTGACTAAAGATGAGTTTGCTATTGAGAAAGCTAATTTTTTTGCGTCGTCTTCACTTTTGCATTTTAATACATCTATTTGTATAAACTTCGATGCTCCCTCTCCATCACTTACTACTCTTTTAGCTAAATTTAACAGAACATTATTTACACTTTTATCAAATTCTCTTAATTTAGTATCGTTTACATTATTTATATATTTATTTTTTGCAATCCCTGTAGAAAAAATTGTAATCATGTCATTTGTGCTAGTATCTCCATCACAAGTAATTGCGTTGAATGTATTATTAATATTTTTTTTTAAAATTTTTTTTAAAACTAAAGAAGGTAAATTAGCATCAGTAAATATATAGGCTAAAGTTGTTGCCATATTTGGATAGATCATGCCAGAACCTTTTGCGATACCATAAATCTTTATTTTAGTTTTTCCAATTTTGCATTCCTCCATAGCCAACTTTGGTTTTAGATCAGTTGTTAAAATACTCATGGCTGCTTTGATCCATAAATATTTGTTTTGGGTATATTTTACCTTTTCAACTAAATCTTTTATTGACGACTTTATCTTATTAGTTGGAAATGCCTCACCAATTGTTCCTGTGCAACCAAACATGATATCATTAGATTTTATTTTTTTTGGATCATCTTCATCTGTTTTTTGTCTTTCAGTCAGTAATTTTGCTGTTTCTTCAGCAATTTCTTTTAAAGAGTTATAACCTTTCGATCCAGTTAAACAATTGGCATTACGGGCATTAACTAATAATGCCTTAATTTTTTTAGTTTTAATTAATTTATTCCATTTAATATTTTCCGATATTACTTTTGATTGAGTATAAACAGATGCATACTCTGCGCCATCTCTAAAATAAAACATAACAAGGTCGTCTCTGTTATTGTTATATAAATTTGCAGATGTTACAGATATTGATAAACCATCCAAATGATCTAAGTCTTGAAAGTCAGCCATTTTTGAGCTGTCTTTTTTGGATATCAAGAAATTGCTTAAATTTATAGCCATAATATTTAAAATTATTAATTTATAACTATATATTTATTTAAATATTAATGTATATGAAAAATTAGAAAATGCTAAATCCGATAAGTTTTATCAGTAAAATATTTAAAAGTTCTAATCAAAATGAAATTGACAAAATTCAATATCTTCTAAAAAGAGTAAACAATCTTGAGAATAATATATCAGCTTTAAAAGATGTAGACTTCCCAAAAAAAACACAAGAATTAAAATCAAAATTAAGGAACGGTGCGCCAGAAGACGAAATAATGTGCGAAGCCTTTGCGCTTGTGAGGGAAGCGTCTAGAAGACAAAGAGGAGAAAGACATTTTGATGTACAAATTCTTGGGGGAATAGTTTTACATCAAGGCAAAATTGCTGAAATGAAAACCGGAGAAGGCAAAACTATCACAATTGCTTTAGCAGCATATTTAAATTCACTTCATGATGAAGGTGTTCATATAGTAACAGTAAATGATTATCTCGCTAAAAGAGACTGTGAAGATATGTCTAAAATTTATAATTTTTTAGGTGTGAGTTGTGGATTCATTAATAATTACCAAGATGATAAAGAAAGACTAATAAACTATAATTGCGATATTACTTACGCCACTAACAGCGAACTTGGTTTTGATTATTTAAAAGATAATATGAAACTTTCATTAGATCAACTGGTTCAAAAGAAAAGATATTATGCAATAGTTGATGAAATAGATTCTTGTTTAATTGATGAAGCAAGAACTCCATTGGTTATTTCTGGACAATCAGAGGATATTAGTAAACAATATCAATCTATAAATAAGTTTGTTAAGAATTTGATACCTGAAGATTATGAAATTGATGAAAAAGAAAGAACAATTATTCTAACAAATAACGGTATTGATAATGTAGAAAATATTTTAGGAAAAATAGGTATTCTTAAAAATAAAAATTTTTATGATCCTGTCAATTTGCATATAGTGCACCATGTGAATCAAGCTTTAAAAGCCAATTTTATTTTTAAAAAAGATAAAGACTATGTTTTAATTGATAATAAGATAAAAATTGTAGATGAGTTATCTGGTAGAATTCTTGAAGGAAGAAGATATGCAGATGGACTTCACCAAGCCATTGAGGCAAAAGAAAATGTTAAAATCGAAATGGAGAATCAAACTTTAGCTTCAATTACTTATCAAAATTATTTTAAATTATATGAAAAACTTTCAGGATGCACGGGAACAGCATTGACAGAAAGCCAAGAATTTTTTGAAATATATAATCTTAAAGTTGTGTCTATTCCAACAAATAAAAAAATGATAAGGAAAGACTTCAACGACAAAATTTTTAGAACCGATGTAGAAAAACAAAAAGCAATTGTTGATTTAATATCTGAATGTAATAAGAAAAGGCAGCCAACTTTAGTTTTTACTTCAAGCGTTGATAAATCAGAAATATATTCTGATCTTTTAAAGAAAAGAGGGATTGAACACACTGTATTAAATGCAAAAAACCATGAAAAAGAGGCCGACATTATTGCCAATGCAGGAAAGCTAAATTCGGTAATAATAACAACAAGTATATCAGGAAGAGGTGTAGATATCCAGCTTGGAGGTAAAAAAACTGAGGTTGAGAAAAAAGAAAATGGAGATGTAAACGACCAAAAAAATAAAGTTAAATCTCTTGGTGGTTTATATGTAATTGGAACAGAAAGAATGGAGTCAAGAAGAGTTGACAATCAAGCAAGAGGAAGATCAGGCAGGCAGGGTGATGAGGGGAGTTCAATTTTTTTTGTAAGTTTAGAGGATGACTTGATGAGAATATTTGGATCAGAGTCTATAAATAATATGCTTAAAAAACTTGGTCTTAAAGATGGTGAAAGTATTGACCATCCTTGGATTAATAAAGCACTAGAAAGAGCTCAACAAAAAGTTGAAGCTAGAAATTTTGACATAAGAAAAACACTTTTAAAATTTGATAATGTTCTAAATGATCAAAGACAAGTAATTTTCAGTCAAAGGAAAGATGTTTTAAAAACTGGAGAAATAGAAAAATTTATTAATAAACTTCTCGAAGATGAAACACGTCAATTTCTTGCTGAAAAAAATAAATCTATAGATCTTGAAAAAAACAAAGTTTTGAAAAATAAATTTGAAATTTTGCTACAGAGCAATAATAAAGAGTATTTAGATCAAGTTTTTTTATCAAGCGAAGATAAAATAAGAAATACTATAAAAGATAAGTTTCTAGAAAAAAGAAATAATAGAATTTCTAAATTATCAGAAGCTGGTAATAAAGACCTTGAAAAAAAGATTTTTCTGCAAATTATAGACCTTAATTGGAAAAATCATATTCAATATCTTGAACAACTTAGACAAGTTATCGGCCTCAGATCTTATGGGCAAAGAGATCCCTTAATTGAATATAAAAAAGAGTCTTTTGAATTATTTGAAAAGTTATTTGAAAAAATTAGGCAAGATACTCTTGTTTTACTGTTGAATTTAAGGATTGCAGAAGATACTGACATACCAAAAAAAAGAACAGATCTAGCTAGTACAAATAAAAGAAAAATTGGTAGAAATGAACTTTGTTTTTGTGGATCAAATAAAAAATACAAACATTGCTGTGGATCTTTATTGAAACAGTAGTTGTAATGACAACACTATTGCTCCAATCGCAAAAATCGTAAAAATAATATATATTTTTTTATTTTTAATTTTTTTTCTTACATCAAATATTTTGCTAACTCTATCAGAGAATAAATCATCAGAAGATAAAAGATCATTGGAAAGACCCTTATCTCTACCAATATTTAAAAATTTTTTTTTTCTATGCTCTATAATATCTTTTCTAGACATAGTAATAAGCTCACCTAAATGTCTGCTTATTGATTTTTTTACATTTAAAAGTATCTGTTCTCTATCTCTATGTGCACCTCCATTTGGCTCGTTGATAATTTCGTCAATAATTTTTAACTCAAGTAAATTTTTAGATGTAAGTTTCATCGCTGTCGCGGACTCCAGAGTCTTTGTGGGGTCTCTCCATAAAATAGATGCGCATCCCTCTGGAGAAATAACAGAATAAATTGCGTTTTCGAACATGAGTATCTTGTTAGATGATGCTAAGGCTATTGCACCCCCAGATCCACCCTCGCCTATAATTATTGAGATTGTTGGAACACCTAAAGTTAATGAGCACTCAATTGATTTTGCTATTGCTTCAGCTTGACCTCTCTCCTCTGCACCAACTCCCGGGTATGCTCCAGGTGTATCAATAAATAATATAACTGGTAAGTCAAATTTGTCAGCAATTTTCATTAGTCTTATAGATTTGCGATATCCCTCTGGTCTCATCATTCCAAAATTTCTTTCAATTCTTGAATTAAGATCGTCTCCTTTTTCTTGTCCAATAACCATAACCGAGTGTCCTTCAAAATTTGCTAGTCCTGATATAGAAGATTTATCTTCTCCGAATAATCTATCTCCAGACAAAGGGATAAAGTTTTTAAAAAGATTATCAATAAAAAATTTAGATTTTGGTCTGTCTTCATGTCTTGCAACCAAGGTTGTTTGCCAAGGGTCTAGATTTGAATAAATGTCTTTTAATTTTTTATCTAGGTCTGATTGCAGTTTATCAATTTTATCAGTATCAACACTTGATATCCCTTCATTATTATAGGGGTCTTTTAGTTTATCTATCTCGGTCTCAATATTTTTTATTTCATTTTCGAAATTTAAATAGTTTTTCATATATAACAATATTCATTAAATTCTAAAAAAGGCAATAAAATGATTGCGTTAATATTCACAGATATTTTCCTTGTAAATATGGAAATAAATAAAATATTATAAAATTATGAATAATTTGAAAAATCAATACCAATCAGTTGGTAAATTATATGTAAATAAAATTTTATATAATTTCGTGAACAAAGAACTATTAAAAAATACAAAAATAAAATCCAAAAAATTTTGGGAAGGTTTGAATAAATCCCTTTATGAATTAAGAGAAAAAAATGAGAAGTTTTTACAGATTAGAGAAGAATTACAAAATTCTATAGATACTTGGCATTTAAATAATAAGGGAAAAAAATTTAATATAAGAAAATATAAAAGATTTCTTCTAAATATAGGATACTTGAAAAAAAAAAGTTCAAACTTTAAAATACAAACAAAAAATGTTGATGAAGAGATAGCAAAAATACCGGGTCCCCAATTAGTTGTGCCAATATCTAATGCTAGATATGCTTTAAATGCAGCAAACGCTAGATGGGGAAGTCTATATGATGCACTTTATGGAACCGATGCGATTGGTTCAGAGAAATTAGATAACAGGTACAACCCCATAAGAGGTGGAAGAGTAATTAGGTATTGCAGAAATTTTTTAGATGACACTTTTCCATTAAAAAATGGATCTTGGAAAAAAGTTAATACTCTCAAGATAGTTGGCCACAAGCTTATAATAAAGATAGACAATAAAGATATAAAGCTTAAAAACACTAAACAATATAAAGGGTATAGGTCAGACAAAAAAAAATTAAAAGGTGTGCTTTTAGTAAATAATAACCTTCATGTAGAATTAGTAATTAACCCATATGCATTCAGTGCTAATAACGACCCTATTGGTTTAAGCGATTTAGTAATTGAGTCTGCAGTTTCAACAATTATTGATCATGAAGATAGTGTAGCAGCTGTTGATGCTGAGGATAAAGTTTTAGGATACAGAAATTGGCTAGGATTGATGAAAGGAGACTTAAAAGTAAAATTTGAAAAATTGGGAAAAAAATATGAAAGATTTTTAAATTCAGATAGAAATTATACTTCCTCTAATGGTAAGACTATTAAATTACATGGAAGAGCCTTATTGCTTAACAGAAATGTTGGACATTTAATGAAAACACCTGCTATTCTTTTTTCAGATAAATCACAAATCCCAGAAGGTATACTTGATGCATTTATAACTTCAGCAGCTTGTCTTCATGATTTTAACAATAAAAGAAACTCTAGAACAGGTTCAATTTATATTGTTAAACCTAAAATGCATGGCCCAGATGAAGTTGCTTTTGCAGATGAAATTTTTTCGAAGGTTGAAGATGTTTTAAAATTGAGGAAAAATACGATTAAAATTGGAATAATGGATGAAGAAAGAAGAACAAGCTCAAATCTTAAACAATGTATTAAAAAAGTAAAAAAAAGAGTGGTTTTTATTAATACTGGTTTTTTGGACAGAACTGGTGATGAAATGCACACATCAATGGAGGCAGGTCCAATGATGAAAAAAGGTGATATGAAAAATTCAGATTGGATATCAGCATATGAAAACAATAATGTAAAAATTGGATTAGAGTGTGGATTTTCTGGAAAAGCTCAAATAGGAAAAGGAATGTGGGCTGCTCCAGATAAAATGCAAGATATGTTGGTTCAAAAAATTTCTCATCCTAAATCTGGTGCAAATTGCGCCTGGACACCATCGCCAACTGCTGCAACTCTACACGCAATGCATTATCACAAAATAAATGTTTTTAATGTACATAAAAAAATTAAAAACAAAATAAAATTTAATTTAGATAAATTGTTGTCCATACCAATTATCAATAATCCAAGTTGGACATTAAATGAAATAAGAAATGAACTAGAAAACAATTGTCAAGGAATTTTGGGTTATGTTGTAAGGTGGATTAATAGTGGTATAGGTTGCTCAAAAGTTCCAGATATTAATAATATAGGATTAATGGAAGATAGAGCTACTTTAAGGATTTCATCTCAGCATATAGCTAACTGGCTTCATCACAATGTTTGCACAAAATTACAGGTTTTAGAAACATTAAAAAAAATGGCAAGAATTGTTGACGATCAAAATAGAGATGACCCTATTTATGAAAAAATGTCTTTAAATTTTGATAAATCTATAGCATTTAAAACAGCTTGTGACTTAATTTTTAAAGGTAAGGATCAACCGTCTGGATATACAGAGCCATTGTTGCATTCAAACCGATATTTAAAAAAAAGAAATTAAAGTTGCGTCCTATTTTTAAAAGCCGAAAATAAAGTTCCATCATCTAAGCTTTCTATCTCTCCACCAATTGGAAGACCTTGGGCTAATTTTGAAATTTTCACATTAGTATTTTTAATTGTTTCTTCAATATAATAAGCCGTCGTTTGTCCCTCTACTGTAGCACTGGTTGCTAATATCACTTCATCAATATTTTGTTTTTTTATTCTATCTACTAAAGAATTTATTATTAGTCTTTGACTTTTATCTACTGAACTAGAAATAGTTCCTCCTATTATATGAAAATAGCCATTAAAAATATTAGTACTTTCTATACTCCATTGGTCAGCTATATTTTCAACAACACATATTTTCGTAAATTTTTTTTGTGTGTTTTGGCAATTTTTACAATCTACCTTGGAAGATTTTAATGCACCGCAATAATCACATCTTGATATATTTTTGTAAACTTCTGCAAGTGCATTAATAGTTGGTCTCATTATTTCGTCTTTGTTATTTATTAATTTTAAAATAATTCTTTTTGCTGATTTGGGGCCTAAGCCAGGAAATTTAGATATTGTTTTTATTAGGTCCTCAATTTCTTTAAGCTCCATCATTTATCTATAATGGCCATTTAAAACCAGGTAAACCAAAACCACCTGTAACTTTAGAAAGTTCGTCTGAAGTCTTAGTTTTTAAATTGTTTTTTGCATCATTGTGAGCAGCGATAATTAAATCTTCTAACATAGATTTATCTTCTTTCAATAAACTGTCTGAGATTTGCAAATTCTCAATTTCTCCGTCTCCATTTAAAATAATTTTAATTACCCCTCCTCCGGATGAGCCCTCAGCTTTTATATTTTTTATTTTTTTTTGACTCTCCTTAACTTTAATTTCAATTTCTTTGGCTTTTTCTAAGATTTTATTGAAGTCACTCATTATTATGCTCTTTAAGATCTTTTATATTAGTTACTTCAAGATCTGGGAATATATTAATTGCATTTTTAAAATTGTTAGAATTTTTTAAGTCATTTAACTTATTTTCGTAGTTATCATTTTTAATTTTTTTGATGGATTTTGAACCAGCTTTTTTGGATAATAGTATTATCCATCTATCTCCAGTCCATTCTAATAATTTTGATGTCAAATCTTTTATAAAATTTCTGTCAAGGTTTTCGTTAAAAGATATTTCTATTTTATTATTTTTAAAACTTATTAAATTAATATTATTTTCTAACTCATATTTTAACCCTATTTCCTTTTTTTCGGTACAAAATAATATTAAGTCTGAAAAAGAATTAATTTTTTTTTTGTTAACTGATTTCTCTTCCTTAAGAGAGAATTTTTCTTTTTCCTGGGATGAAAATTTTATTTGATTTATAGTTTTGTTATTACTTAAAGAGGTATCTAATTTCTTTGTAAATTCATCTTCAATATTTTTTCTTATTATATTATTATTTTGATTACTTAATTCCTTTTTATTTTCCATTTTATCTAAATTTTTTTTTTTTAAATGTAACAATCTTATTAAGAACATTTCTACAGCTAAATGTTGATTAGCAACTAAATTAATTTCATTAATAAAATCTATAGAAAATTGCCAGAATAAAAGTAATGTTATATTGTCAGTATTGTTTGATAATTCTTCTATTCTTTTAAAATCAAAATCTGTAAATTCTATAGATTGATTTAAGTTTTTTAGATTTTTGAAATTTTTTATATAATAAATCATTTCTAAAAAGTTATTTATAAATAATTTTGGTTCAACACCTTGATTATAAATGTTTCTGTATAACTCTAAAACTTTTTTTTCATTGGCTCTAAGTAGTTCAAAAATAATATCTAGAAGGTAACTTTTGTCAAAATAGCCGAATATTTCTTGGGCGGACTTTAAATCTATTTTATTGCTATTATTTTCACTAAGTAATATTCTATCTAATAATGATAGTGAGTCTCTTACAGAGCCTTCTGATATTTTTACGATAAGTTTTAAAACATCATTATTTAAAGTTTTTTTTTCTGCTAATAGAACTTTGTTTAAAAAATTTAAAAGTTCATCAAAACTTATTCTCATTAAATCAAATCTTTGACATCTAGAAAGAACCGTTATAGGAATTTTATTGACTTCAGTGGTTGCAAATATAAATTTTAGATATTCAGGAGGTTCCTCTAATGTTTTAAGTAATGCGTTGAACGCTTGTTTGCTTAGCATGTGAACTTCATCAATAATAAATATTTTATATTTTGAGGACGTTGGTCCGTATCTAGAAAATTCAATAAGATCTCTTATATCGTCGACACCTGTTTTGCTTGCAGCGTCCATTTCAAGAACATCAATGTGTCTTGTCTCTTCAATTTGTAAACAGTTTTCACATTTATTATTTAAACACCCATTTATTTTTGGATTTAAACAATTAAGAGATTTAGCTAAAATTCTTGCGATTGTAGTTTTGCCTACACCTCTTATTCCTGTAAATAAAAATGCGTTAGGAATTCTATTTAGTGAAATTGATTTTTCTATGGCCTCTACAATTATTTTTTGGCCCACCAATTCATCAAAAATTTGTGGTCTATATTTTAAAGCTAGCACTTTATTATTGTTTTTCATCATATAAGGGACCAACCAACCTGGAAAATACTCATTACCCTTGCTCTTTTTCAAGCCTGGGGGAGTTTATGGTAATACCACCTGGATGGCCCCAA
>MDTE01173039.1_pt1 | contig 16113 bp, 12 predicted proteins | sample 811231 | NCBI WGS metagenome assembly MDTE01 (sample SAMN05326651, study PRJNA326480) | marine metagenome | isolation source: seawater | place: Indian Ocean: Red Sea | collected 2010
ATTTACACAGAGAGGCAATTGTTGGCGCCAAATCAAGAGAAGTCGCCAATCCTCCCGCCCGTTGTTTTTTTTCTCCCAGACGGCGGAACATCATCGGTGTCCGTATACTGTGTTCATAGAAGACGAAATTGTGGCCTAGGTCACCGTGTTCGCCGAGTTCTTCGCCATGATCGCCGGCGATTACAACCCAGGTATTTTTTCCAAGTCCCATAATGTCTAAGGCGTCTACGATTCGCCCGATCTCCTTGTCCACGCCTCGCACCGACGCATCATACAAAGCAGAGACTGCCTGCCAGTCCTCGGCACTTTTAGGACGGTCTGGGCGGAAGGCCGCAGTCGGATCGATATCTGACGGGTAGTTTAGGGCGTCCAGGTGTTGGGCTGTTTCGTCAAACCATTTTCGCCCCTTTCCCGAAACGTAGGGCAAATGACAATCCATGAAATGGGTCCAAATGAAAAATGGTCGGTCGGTTTCGCGACCTTCCAGCATGGAGATCACTTTGTCGGCCAGAGCAGGAGCATCGACATAATGTTTGAAGCGGTGTCGTAGCCGATTTGCCCGACCAGGAGAAAAAATGCCGAGTATCTGAGTCAAAAATCGAAGCCAAGCTTCCCCTGCTAGGCGGGGTATCGAGCGCGCATATCGCCATTCGTGAGCCAGCCACTGGTGGGCTTCCGGGGTGTAGTTCAAGTGGCGTTTGACGTAAGCAAGAGGGTCCCGTTTGTATTCGTCGCGGTGACGGAAGACGATTTTTCGTACTTTTCCGAAGTCGTAGCCCGCATTTACAAACTGGGAATTCGGAAATTCGCAGCGAAATACCGGGTCCTTAGCCAGTCGTGTATTACAATAATCTTCAGCATCATCGAATAGCTTGCAAATAATCGGTCCAACACTCCGCAGCATTGTTGCCGAATCAAGCTCCCCGTCACGATAAGCCGATAACGTGTTACGCATATTGGCAACGGATACACCTACCAGTGTGTTCAAGGTGAAAAGTTGGATTTCATCCTCGAGCCCGGCACCGTAACCAGAAAAGCGACTGACCCAATGTAAGGTGCTAAGCGCTGATGTTTGGTAGCCTCGATCGTTGAAGAATTTGAAAAGCGTATCGGGGCGACCGGTGGCCCCTTTGTCAAATCCGCCATAGGAGAGTGGCCGGGTCGAAGTAAACAATTGTACGCTGGCGCTCTGCGTAAATGGACCGAGCGAGAAGGCGTTGTCGCATACTATGGCGTTTTCGGCCAAATGTTCGAGAACCGGCGTAGTCGGTTTATCATAATCGTGTATCGTTGTCCGATCTGCACGTAAAGCGTCCACGGTTAGCAGTAAAATATTCGGGCGATCCTCATTCATCTGAAAATCCTTGAAGCCCCTCGAGATCTATGAAGCGCGCAATATTTCCCTCTTCGGCCAAAGCTTGCAAACGTTGGTAATCCGCAACCGTATCGATTTCTATCCACCCGCCGTCAACGGGCACGGCGTTCACGGTCACACCACGCAAAATCAACTCCATTAATAAATCTGTCATATACGCCTTTCGAACGGGACGTTCGCCCATCCATTTCCGTTCGACCTCGCGCCACCCATCGCGTGCCGAGGCCAGTGCCTCCACCCCGACGTTGGAAAACTTCATTAAGCCCATGAACTGTGCGTCGATTTCTTCGACGGTTTGGGGACGGTTCCCTACTTCCTCTATCTCTTCGTCGTCGTTCAGCTTTAAGCTTTCGGCGTCCTCTAATGGGTCATCAAACCTGAAATTCCAGAGTTTCTGCCACTCGCGGTCGACGGCCACCGAAACGTCGTGAGGCGAGTCTATAAGCGCTCTCAGTATTCTTGGCTCGTAGACAATGTCGCTGTAGGACACGATAGCGCCATTTCGCAGGTCGCTCAGCGCACAAAACATGCTCTCGACCATGTTCGTATCGGCCCAATGTTCGTTCCAAACTTGTCTCGTCCCCGGCAGTGAGAGTTTTTCCGACATAAAACCGGTCACGATAACGATATCCTCAATACCGCACAGGCGTAACGCTGCTAGTTGCCATTCTATCAACGGTGACCCAGAAAATTCGGTCAAACATTTGGGACATTCCGCCGTGTAAGGGTGCAGACGACTGCCGCGGCCCGCGGCCAGAATTATTGCCCTCAATTTCTATTTTCCTCGGCGCAATAAAGTCTCGAACAGGTTCCGGTCGCCAGTTGGTGCACCATCCCGTTCCGGGTGCCACATTACTCCTGCGACCGGCGCTCTTCGATGCTGAACGGCTTCGATGCGGCCTGAAGAATCCCAAGCTTCAGCTCGCAAGTTCGGTGCAAGGCCCTGCGGCGTAACTGCTTTTCCATGGAAGGAGTTAACTTGGATTTCTTGTGCCGAATATATCTGGCCCCAGCGATCCGATAATTTACATGGATGATTGCTGGCGACATGACCATCCACATTAGAGAGCTGACCGCCGAAATATTGGACGATGAACTGCAAACCGCGGCATACGCCGAGGGTAGGTATCCCCCTTTCGAGGGCATGGTCGAGTATAATTTTTTCCGCCGCATCCCTTACCGCACTAACGCCAATGTCGTCGCCGCCGGTTAGCACAAGAAGGTCAACCCCGCAGGCCTCGACAAAGGCTGCTGGGTCGGTCAGGGTATTGGGAATAAGCAAGGACGTCATTTCCCAAGAGTCGAGTAAACGAATCCAATCGTGACTTATTGCGTCTCGGTGCTCCGCATAGCCGCTTGCGGTGGTAACGCGCATGCTCAAGCCCACGACGCGGTTTGCTGAGTTAGCGGCCATTCCGTTAATGTCCAATTAGCTTACGCCCCGCACAATCCAATTCTACCGTCGAACATGACAATAATTTCGCGTAATGGTGGTCGCCGCAGCCGATCGCCGCAGGCATCCCGAATTCGGCGCAGCGAATTGCCATGTGTGAGTTCGCACCGCCGTATTTGGTAATAAGGCCGGCTATCCCGCGCGAAAATAGCCAGTCGTAGCCCGGGTCGGCGCGCTCGATTAGGACAACGGCCCCCGCCAGGTCAGGGGGCATCTGGTCGGCCGCCTCTAATCCAGAGGGATTTTTTAAGCATCGCAACGGACTTGTAATCGATTTGTTCGTGACGTACGTGGGCTGGCCGTGCATCAAGCGAACCACATCGATATCGTCCGGATCGGCAATCACACCTGGCAACCTGATCGCTCTGGCAAGACGGTGTGCCTCCCGATTTTCTCGACTAATCTCTGTCAGCCGGCTGGCGTCTCCGTCATGGTCAAAAATATCATCCAGGGCTAGAAACGAAATGTCCTCGCGAGTAAGACCATGAGCCTCGCCCCAGGAACAGAGAACTGCCAAGGCATCACTGAGACCTCGGCTAAAGGCAAATTTAGCCTCTTCGCGATAAGCAATCGAGCTGGCAACATAATCCAAGAGTTTCCGAGGGGTGGTGCCGTCGAAATTGGCCTCGTCCAGACAAGCGGCGATACCCCTTTCATTCACGCTATTAAGCTCAAATTCAGAAGCCTCAATTGTATCCGGGTTACAGGGACTTTTCCCGAGATAAATGTCTGGGCGCTCATCGTAACGCCAAGACATTATATCGTACGTTCCGGGCCGTAGGTGCCCGAAGCGCCGAAAAAAACTATCGGTTTCAGCCGAACCTTTAGACGTCGCCGCTAGGGCGCTCACCACGTCCGATGCCACAGTATGGATGCAACGCATGAAATTGTTTTTTTCATGTTCTTGCAACACGCCGCGCGATACCAAGGAGCGGAGCAAGGAAACGCCTATGAACGCATGCCGGGCTAAGATCGAAAACGGCAAGGTTCCATATTTTATCGTTTCTTCAAGCAGCCTGCGGACCAGAGCTAGGTCGGGCTGTTGGAGTTTGGGGGGGCTTGTTTCCTGAAACCGGCGCGTCGCCGCCAGCACCGAATTTAGCCCGGCAACACCCTCGGTCAATGCGCGGTGCGAAATCTGGTGCAGGCCGTCTTGTAGCATCTTCACGTCGTCGCTGGAAAAGCCGGCGGCCTTCAATTCCGCGGCCTTGTCGGAAAAACCGAAGTCGAGACAAGTCGTGGCCACCTTGAATTCTATTTTATCGTGCAAGCTTGGCTCGGCCGACAACATCTCAAGCTGGTGGGTGACCAAACGGTCGGCAAAGTCCGAAGGTATATTTGCGGGAAGAAAGGAATTTAAACTCAAGCGAACGTCGATATAGGGATGACCACCAAAAACTACCATTAGGGGGTATGGTACATCCCTATATCCCATCATCGCTCTTGCGTGTGACCACGTGTTTTCCGTAACCAATCGGCGATAGAGAGACACAGCCAAATGATTCGGCGTGTTCCCGATTATTTCCGCTGGATTCCAGTCCGACATATCGCTGTAGATGGTTGTGCGTCCGGCTAACCCGGGTTTGGCTGTCATACCTGCGGCAATGCCACTCCTCACTTCGTCAATAGCCGCATCCAAGACATCGTTTTCGACAGTTTGCCATCGATGCTGCGCCGCGAGGGGCCGCACCTGCAGAAGGTGAATCTCGAAGTCCTCGGAAACGCAAAATTCGGCATCAAGTTCGCCTATACCGGTCACTCGCTCCAGTTCGACCATGAGATCGACGATTTTTTTCATCCGAGGGGAACGAAGAGCATCCAAGTTTGCCGTGTGGACGAATAAGGTTTTACTCTCCGCTCCGCCGGTTACTGTATCGCTCCGCCCGCTGAAGTCATCATAATTTATCACGTAATAGGGTGCGCCGCCCTCGAGATCTCGCGACAGAACGACGCCGGAAATCGCGATATTCTGGACCATAGGCTGAACTAATACTTCCTGGTCGATGCCGTGTTCGCCATATGACCGAACAACCTGCTCTACGGCCTCGGTGATTGCCTGCCTTCGGGGTGCGACGTCAATGCGGCTCTCGAAGGCGCCGGCATTCGAATGTTCAGCAGTATCTTCATCGCGGCTGCTTGAGCGGATCGCTAACTGAGCATCGGGAAACCTCGCCAAGATACCGTCGATTACTGACGCTGGGTCGTCTCGCCATGCGCGCGACGTAAAAACCCATTGCTGCGGAATTTTCGGCACCCTTACCAACGGAGCTATTCGGGCTAAGGTCTCCGATTTTGTCCCAAATTAAAAAAAAGTGAGGTTCCCCTGACCTTGCTTAGGCATTTTTTTCATTTTCGGTTATGTCAAGCCAGCTGACAGTTCTAGGATTTTATCCACCCAAGGTTCAGGAAAATTCGGGTCTTGGGCAATGTTTTCTATGCGCAAGTCGGAATTGGCTGGCGCTTCAAAAGGTAGATCGACACCGATTACGTTCTGCAATTCTCCCGTAAAGGCACGATCGTAGATCGATTTGTTGTCGCGTTGTCTTAAGATATCCATAGGCGTGTCAATAAAGACCTCGAAGTAGCAATCGAATATGTCGCGGTTACCATTGCGAATATCCGGGAACGCAGAAATTGTGCAGCACACGACGTTAACATCTTGCTGCGCCAGCCACCCACTTAGACGCTGGATCAACTCGGAAAGTTGACGCCGCGCCGCAACGCTGTACATGTTTTCAGTACTTTTCCGACCAAGCAATTGCCGGATTTCATCGCCGTCAACCATCACTGTCGGCTTCCCCGATTGGCGTAGGCGACGGCATAACGCTCTCCCGAGGGTTGTTTTCCCGCTGCCTGACAGGCCGGTTATCCAATATACACAAGCATTCATCGACGAATATACAGCCTCAGTAGAGCCTATTTGAATTGTAGGTCATGCAATTGTTTGAAGCGCCCGTCGGCCTTGATTAAGCTTTCAAAATCACCCTCTTCAATCAATGAACCGGCCTCCAACACATATATCTTATCCGCTTTGCGGACTGTGGACAGACGATGGGCAATCACGACGATTGTCATCGAGTGACGGATGGATTCCAGGGCTTCTTGAATAAAACGTTCTGACTCATTGTCTAATGCGCTCGTCGCTTCATCGAGCACCAGCAGCTCGGGGTTGGAAACTAGAGTCCGAGCTATAGCAATGCGCTGCTTTTGGCCGCCAGAAAAACGCACCCCGTTTTCGCCAACTAGAGTCTCCAACCCGTCAGGCAAGTTATCGATCACCTCGTTCAAATGAGATGTTTTAATCGCCCACTGAATGTCTTTTTCAGTCGCATCCGGCGAAAAAAGGAGAAGATTGTTGCGAAGGGTATCGTTGAACAACACTGCTTCCTGCGCGACATAGCCGACCTTTTGGCGCCACGACACAAGGTTGTATTTATCGATATCCGTGCCATCGATCATGATCTTGCCGCTGGTCGGGCGGCGCAAGCTCACCAGCAGATCCAAAGCGGTTGACTTACCAGAGCCGGATTTGCCGACTATCGCGACAAATTGCTTCTTTTGGATACTTAGTGAAACGCCCCGGATGACCTTTTTCGGACTGCCTTCAAAATCGAAGTGTACGTTCTGAAAGTCGATTGAGTTCTCAAGCGTTTCGAAGGGAAGGCCCATGGAATGGATATCTTCCTCTGCAGCCTGACTTTCATCGATAAAGGAATCAACCGCCCTGATCGCGGGACTTGTGATGGCATAAGACTGATAGTACTGCTGAAACTGCGCGATTCGTGGCGCGATCCGGCTTAAAAACAGAAGAAAGCCAAGGATAAATGCAGAGTCGAGGTGAAAGTAAGTATGACCTACACCGATCAGGATAACGATTAAGAAAACCGGTATGGACTGGATGATAAAATAAATTCGGGTCGTATTCAGTTCTGCTTGTACATTCGCATCGGATAGGGCTTCGCACAATTTTGTCACCGAATTTAAGACCTGGCTTGGCAATCCGGCAGCACGTAGAACCTTGATGCCCTTCAGATAGTCGACGGAAGATGTCCCGAGTTCTTCATTCGCCACCTTGGTTTTTTCACCAAGGCTACGGGCCTGTCGAACAAATGGAAGAATGATGGTAAGCGCGATTGCCGCAAAGGGGACGGTTACCAGCATCATTTCCCAGGAAATGATAATCGACAAGAAAAGGAAAACCAAAATTTGAAGCCCAGCCGCAACACCTTGTAGTTCTTGCGCTATTCCGATTCCCGAGCGTGCGCTCTCCGTCGTAAGGAGATTCACGATTCTTCCAAGGGCCTGACGAGAAGAAAATGACCACTCTGACGCAAAGTATGTAGAGAGTATTTTTTGTCGAAGGTGCAGTACAAATCGATGCTTTGAACAGACCAGACAATGGCGTTGGATATAATTTAATAAAAGCGATCCTAAAACGAGAGATACGATCAGGAAAAGAAAGACCAATGTGGTTGCCGGAAGGCCCAACAATTCAGGGATTCGAAAAATATATGTGGTGAGCTCGTTGGTTGCGGTGAATTGTTCGGCGTCGGAAGAGGACAATAGGCTCTGGAGTAACGGTATGAACAAAACTATTCCGAAACCCTCAAGCAAGCCACTCACCAGAATCAAGGCAAGATTTAACCAGGTGCCGGGGAGGCGGCCAAACGTTGATAAAAATCGCATCTGGATCCTGTTTATTTACTCGTAATTTCCTAATCTCTGCGGACTTTATGAGGAAACACTATGGTGGCCAATCCGGCTGATCGACTAGGAAGTTGCTGCGCTGTAATCCCGGACGATAGCAAGCGGCTCCCGAAACCTTCCATGATCAGGGTTCCGCTTCAGGCGCCTCGACCGCATCCCGACGATCTCGTTGCGCGAACTTACTCCGTGCCGCAGACGCCACGGCCCTGCTCATTCCGAGAACCACGATCGTTTCATCTTCCATCTCCCTTCTGGTGATAGACCATACCGAAACATGGATGAAGATTAGGGTGTCACGTCAACCAAATTGAACAAAAGCAGAGGCGACAGACCTCATGAAGCTGATATCTCGGGATGGAGGGTGCTAGCGAACTGGGAGGTCCCTTGCTTGTCGTACCAGCACTGACTTCGAACAGTGGCCGGTCAATTCTGATTTAGGCTCTCGACGACAGAGACGATATCCGCTTTTCGTATCAAACCCGCGTTGCGTAGACGCTCTGCCGCTTTCATGCATTGAGCAATTGGCGTTCCCGTCATGTCGGCAATGGCCAAAAGGTCGTGATCTCCGTCGGAATAGGAAAGTATATCCATAAACAGGGTCGTTTGATCGTCAACGCCATTGGTTGCCAAGGTCGGGTATAGTCCCCGTTTTCCCATCTGTGGCTCACAGGGAACCTTAGCAACGTAGCAGTCATTACCTTCTATCGCCCGGATTAATTCCTGGAAAAGGATAAAAGAGTCTTGCAGCGCGTCGGGTGTTACTAAGTTCAAATTATCAAGGGATGTGTGGTATTCGGCCTGCTCGACGAACCGCGAGCGCATAACGGCAATCACCGGAAGGTCGACACCGGGGCTGCAATAGTGCCGCTCGTCACTGTTACGCTTAAGGTAATGGTGTTCTTCGAAATCTGCGGAGATATGACCGAGAATATGACGTGCAACCCGGTCGGAAAGCGTATTCCCATGCCGCGATGCCGTAAAACAGTATCCTCGGTCAACGCCGATACAGGTCGCGACAAAGCCGGCGATGGTCTTTTCCTTCATGGGCTGCAAATTTCGGCTCAGGTAAGTGATTGCGCCGATAGTTTCCGGACTGAACACGAAGCGATAGGAATAACGTCGATCTTGCAACCCGGCCAGCCACTCCGCTAACGCGATGGCGACCACGGGGCCTGATAATTCGTTGTTCGCCATGGATGGATGGCAAACGTATGTGGAAATCAGGATTTCCTTTTCCTCCCGGCCTCTCAAAAGCAAGTCCGCTTGAGTTAAGTGTCCGGGTTCCAGAGTGCTATCGATCATAGCGCGGTAACGACCGGCCTGTAGGTTTTCTCGTACGCGGTGTGGTAGGCAAAAGCCCCATCGGCGCTGGTAATACGATGTAACGTAGGGGATTGCGTCGGGCTGCTCGGGTAATGAGTGGAGATGTGGTTCCAGCTCGTCCAACGACAACCAAGCATCAATGGGTTCCGAATAACCTACGACATGAAGATTATTATCCGCGAAGTCCAGGATGCGATTGCCTTCTTCGTCTTCTATATACGCGCCTCGAATATTCCATTCGTCAGGAACTTCCCAATCGAACACCTTCGTACCTGTCGGTACTTCATGTATGTTCAATTCTGGCACAATTTCGTTCAGGTAATTCAATGTCTGGCGAACACCGTCGCCGGTAATGCTCCGGCAAATCGGAAATAAGTCCCGCATCCAGCTGTGCATGCGCGCTCCAATATTGATGGTCGGCGCTGTCATTGGTTCCTTCGCTGTTGATCTAATTTCGATAGGGGCGGTTTGACGGCGGTCGTTCCAAGTAGGCGTAAATGTCTCTTTGCAGCATCTTTGTCGTCAATTTGAAAAACTCCGCCATGGAAAAGCTCCAGGCGCATTCCTTCGCCTCGCCAAAACTGTTGAATGTCCCATGTTTAGATAAGTTTTCGAAGAAATGCTCGTTGAGGGCGTGACGCCTTTCAATATCGGCGTCGCGATACATAACGTTCATGTAAAAATCTTCGCGGTCAGTATTTCCATTTCGAACCACAGGGTGATTGAATTCCTTGGTGTAGCGATACGGTACACCGGTGACCACCTCTATGTGATGTATCAAGGTAACAGCCCTGCTAGGGTGGAGCCCGACATTTACCTGTAAAACATCATACTCTGCCATGCGTTGCCAAGGAGAGCCCCATCCGTAGGCATGACGAGAGACGTCATTTAAGAACACGGACGCGTTAGGACCTAGGCCGGAAACAGACCAAAATGGATGGAACGAACGGACACTCCCTTCCTGGATGCGCATAAATTCTGCTAAGGCACCCATCTCGTGGCTCGGTGTTTCAATGGGATCGAAGGGAATATCCGTATTGCAGAGGTTCATTGACGCGGCGGGGGAGAGGATTGTGCCCTCGGGCCCAAGGAGGTCTTGAATAGCCGAAAGATGTGCTCGCAATACATCCTCGCGTGCGCGGCTATGATACCGAAAAACCCGCCCCGCATTGCCAGTAAGAAAAACCGTCTTGCCTCTAGCAACCCCAAGCGCGGCGTACAATTTTCGCAATCTCTGAAAATCTTCCTCAAACGCCGTCATTTAAATGACCGACTTGTCCTGTCCACTTTTTCGAAGGTAGGTTTTTGCCGCCCAATACTCATGAGGAGGAATGAACAAATGAGCGTCGATGGAGAAAGAACGTTTCGACGCCCGGTGCCCTTCATAGGCCGCGATCGTTTCGCAGGCGAGTGAAGCAAGCTCGTGATCGGAGAGGTCAAGCTTCTCATCAAGGAATGAGCTCGATTCAAGCGAAAAGTCCACCAACGCTTGATCCAGATTCAGAGCTGATAAGCTTAGCTCCTTCCGACAAACCTTGGCCAGCCGCGTGCGCACTGCACGGAACATATCAGCATTATCCAGTTCAGGGAACGGCGTATGGATATAGAAGCAACCGCAATCCTCGACACGTTGCACTAACGCATCGACCAGGTGCCAAAATGCTCGGGAGTTCTGACGTGGAAACGGCCACATTTCCGCGCTTAGGCAATAGTCAAAATGACCGTAGTGTACGTATTTTACGGTGGTACCGGCATGCGGAGCTAATATTTCATCTAGGTTGTCGAGGCCACTTACCGTTTCGATGATAGGAACGATGGTGAAATCCGAGTATCCTGAATCCCTGAGGCGCTCGTAACAACGTTTCACGTCCTCCGACGATTCCACCATCGGCAGAAAGACACCGGCTGGTGAAAACTTCGGCACCAATGAACATATCTCGTCCATGTCCTTATCGTATTCGCCGGAGCGCATTGAATTGACCCGCACATAAACCTCCCGGTTTGAAAATAGAGCAGGGTGTTTAGCGATTAAATTGATGAGTCCTTTTCGCGCCTCGGCTTTGAGTAAGGGTGTGTTTTCCGGATATAGTGGATCTTGCACGCTATCTTCTAAATCCATCACGGCGGAGGCTCCGGAGCCAATAACCCGCGGCAAAATTCTCTCTAGCGCCCGCGCGCGGATAAGGGGGACATATTGAAAAATACGCGTCATAAATGTCTTTACCTTTTTATTGCTTGAATAGATCCCATCGCAAAGGGGTTCCCCGCTGAATATCTTGGGTTGATCTTTTGCCCAGTACATTTTCAAAATACTTTGGCTCCAGCCCGTAGCCAGGTCGAATGGAGCGGATATTTTTCCTCGTTAGCGGCTCGTTCTTCGAGATGTCTTTCACGGCATAAAGGGAACGCCGAAAAATGGCATTGTCCTGTTCGCTGTTTTTGCGATCGAATCCGGGCCGGCCGATGGCATTCCAGGCGGTCCGGCAATCCTCGCAAAGTTGCCGAAATTCATCAGGCTCGAGTGAAAAAGCGGCATCAGGACCACCTGCGTCCCTATCAAGTGTCAGGTGCTTTTCAATCACTGTTGCACCCAGCGCTGTTGCCGCGGCCGCGCTAACGGTTGTAAGCGAATGATCGGAAAGTCCAACATCGGTTTTAAATATCTCTCGAAGTTCGGTAATCGTTGCCAAGTTGCTTTCGTTGATCGGGGTCGGATATCCACTTACGCAATGAAGGAGAACAAGCTGCTGGCACCCGGCCTCTCGAGCAGTTTCAACAGCCTGGCCGATTTCCTCCAAATCAGCCATTCCCGTTGAAATAATCAGAGGTTTTCCCGTTTGTGCCGTGTAGGCGATTAATGGAAGGTCGACGACCTCGAAAGATGCGATTTTGTATGCGGGAGCATCCAGCTCTTCCAAAAAGTCTACCGCCGTTGTGTCGAAAGGCGAGCTGAAAACGGTGATACCCAACTCTCTGCCTTTTTCGAACAATCTTGCGTGCCACGACCAGGGTGTGTGAGCTTCGTCGTAGAGGTCATACAATTTTCGGCCCGCCCAAAGACCGCCCTCAACTACAAAGCCTTCACCGTCATGATCAATGGTAATGGTGTCGGCAGTATAGGTTTGCAGTTTCACTGCATCGGCACCGGAATTCTTGGCCGCCTCCATTATGGCGAGCGCTGTATCGATACGACCTTTATGATTCCCGGAGACTTCCGCTATCATATAGGGGGCGTGAGTGTTTCCTATTGCACGGCCCGCGATTTCTATAGTCATGTTCTTTTCCCTAGCAGCGGTGGGGCACAAAAAGTATTGGGGAATGAGGTCTCCTCGAAACCCACTTTCCGAAACAACGCAAGCGATGCGGTATTTTCTTGGAAAACAAATGCAAAGAGCCGCGCCTCAGGCACTAGGCGTCGAGCAAGACGAATTGCACCTTGCGCTATACCTAGCCCTTTTTTATCTGGTGCCACCAATATGGATATTTCGTAAGACACGACCTCTGCCTCCGCGATTTCGTCTAGCCGAAGGACGCCGGCGGGTAAATTTCCATACTCAATGACGTTGAACAGACAATTTGAATCGAGAAGTTTTTCTTTCATCCACCGCTCGTGGTCCACTCGCGTTGGAAAATTTGTGTTGCGCGCAAATCTTCGTGTATCGGGGTGACACTGCCATTCCAATATATCGTCCGCATCTTCAAATGTTGCCGGTCGGAGATAAATTGGGCGATTTTCGCGGCTCTTTTCCGGCGAAAACCCCATTACAATTCGGCGAGTGCCCAGACCGTCACAAACCGCCGCACTAATACGAGCCATTCTCTGTCGCGCGCACGTGTCTTCGACTAGTTCGCGAAGCGCACCGGCAATCTCCATAGGATTAAGGTGGGATTGCATGCCGAGGTGTCTGACAGCGCCCATGTCCTCAAGTGCCGTGGCGTTGCTGGCCTGGTTTGCTGCCGTAGTGATATTAAGGCTGGGTAAACCGAGACAGCAACGTTCCCACGTAGACATACCCGGCGCACCGATCGCGATGTCGGCCGACGTCATCAACGCTGCGACGTCTTCGACTTCACGGTAAACAGTGACCTTCTGCGCCATCTCAGTAGCAGTTCTCTCGACCGAGTCGAGTTGCGGAGCGGCGGAACCCAATATGACATCCACATCAAGGGGGAGTCCCGATTCAGCAACTGCCTTCAATGCGAGACCTGTGGCGTTAGTCGGATCTGTCGCCCCCATATTGATCAACATGCGGTTTACCGGAACCGCATCGCGCCGACACAACGCAGCGCGACGAGACTCCCGAAAGCCTTCCCGCAAAATCGCGTAGTGTGGACCAAGAAACAAAGTTGCCTCGGCTGGAGCCAAATCTTTGTAATCCACCTTGTCGCGGGACGGGGTAAAGTCAATCAGGAGATCAGCCGCATGTGGTCGGTTTGCTAGGTCGTCGATAGCTACAATTCTCTTGACCCAGGGTCTGCAGGCGTCTTCAAACTCTCGATCGAGACGATAGTGATCGACGATCAACCAATCCACCTTGTCCTCGAAATGATTGCGCATAAGGTCGGCTTCGCCGCACGTTCTGCCGCCCAGATTTAGGATGGGGAACCCGCTCGCGGCGAGCGCGGGAACGGTCTCGCTGGTGCCGGGGCGGCTCGCAAAAGCTACTCGCCAACCTTCTCCGGCCAATATGGTGGCCAAGGATAAGCAGCGTACCACGTGCCCGCCGCCGATTTCGGGCGCAGCGTCGACACGAAACAGCGCCTTGGGTTTATCTTGTATCAAGGAGGGGTGAGCCCGAGAATTCCATATAGTTTGGACAGAACAAGTTCTACGTCTTGGTCGCTCATGGAAGCATACAATGGCAACGTCAGAGTTCTGCGATAATATTCATTGGCGCCAGCGAGATTAAGATAGCCGTAACGTCGTCGGTAGTATGGCTGATGGCATACCGGGATGTAGTGGACCTGGGATCCTATCCCCGCACTAGACAGCTTCTTCATGACCACCGATCGTTCGATGCGCAAAGCATCGAAATCGATCAAGGCGGGAAAAATGTGCCAAGACGGCTTGACCTTGGATCGGCGTCCGAGCGGTTGTATGCCGGCTGCCTTGCCCGACAGGCCCCGATAATACAAATTTGCCAACTCCCGACGTCGTTGGACAAATCCATCGAGTTTGCCGACTTGGCTTATGCCAAGTGCGCATTGAATATCTGTAAGGCGATAGTTGAAACCCAACTCACCCATTTCATAATACCAGGGATTTTTTGCACCCGTGATATCGAGTGCCAAGTCTTCATTGATGAATTCGTCAGCTTCCCGAACCATGCCATGGTTTCTCAGAAGTTTCAGCCGAGTGGCCATACCTAAATGGTTGAGGGTTATCATGCCACCTTCACCGGTCGTCAGGGTCTTAACGGGGTGAAACGAAAAAATCGCCATATCGCTATGGCGACAGTTGCCAACAGCATATTCTTTGCCATCTGCATCCTGATAAGTGGTTCCAAGGGCATGGCAGGCATCTTCGATAACGAATAAGTTACGCTCCTTTGCGATCATTGATATCTTCGGCATATCGACAGTTTGACCAGCAAAGTGCACGGGACACACAGCCCGGACCGGCTTTTCAGGGTGGGCGTCTAGGACGGCCTCGAGGTCTTCGGGCCGCATCAAACCCGTGTCGGGATCAACATCTGAAAAGAGAACCTCGGCACCAACGTAGCGAATGGCATTTGCCGTAGCCAAAAATGTAATTGCTGGGACAACAACATAATCGCCCGGATTCAAATCGAGCGCCCTCGCCGCAAGGTGCAATGCGGCCGTGCCGTTACTGCATGCGATGCCGTGCGCAACTCCAACTCTTTCGGTGAGGCATGATTCGAATTTTTCGATGGCAGGTCCGGTCGTAAGCCAGTCTGAGTTCAAGACCTCTAAAACCGCGGCGACGTCGTCCTCGTCGATGGATTGTTTGCCGTAGGGGAGGAATGCCTTTTTTCCCATCTCAACGAACCTTGAACAGGGGAACTAGGGGTTGGCAACGCAAACGTTCGAAAAGATCACAGCTCTTCACCGCATCAACTAGGACCGGGAGGACGCTGTCGTAGGCATCTAACAATCGTGTGACATCTTCTTCGTTGTGCGCAAAGGAAACGTTGTGGGTGCCAACTGTGAGGATACCTTGATGATGCATCTCTTGCATAAACAAGGTTTTGATATCGAGCGAGGAGTAGTCACCAGTATCGGATAGGTTCAAAAATGACCAAGAAGGGTGTCCGGAGATAGCGGCAAAGGATGCGGCACCGTGTTTTTCGATCAAGGATTCGAGTCCCTCGCTAATCGCATTACCGGTCGCTGCCAGTCGATTAACGACATTATGAGTGCATAATTTGTCGAGAGTTGCGAGGGCTGCTGCGAGAGACAGGGTTTCTCCGCCCATAGTAAAAGAAAAGAATACTTCCTCCATTTCTGCCATGATATCGGCGCGTCCGGCGACGGCGGAGAGGGGAAAGCCGTTCGCAAGTCCTTTTCCAAAGGTAGCGAGGTCGGGTGTCACGTCGAACAATTCCTGGGCACCACCATTTGAAAATCGAAAGCCTGTTATGGTTTCGTCAAATATCAACAAAGCACCGACGGCCCGGGCACGTTCCTGGACAGACTCCAAAAATCCGGATTTCGGCCAAGATATATTCATCGGTTCTATAACAATTGCGGCGAACTCGCCGCGATGGGAATTTAGTACGGTATCCAGTGAGTCTAGGTCGTTGTACTCGAATGCGTGGCTCAGCTCCTGCGTTGACTTAGGGACGCCTCGACTCCGCGCCGTGGAGCCGATGTACCAGTCTTGCCATCCGTGATAGCCGCATACGGCTATATGGTCCCGGCCTGTATATGCCCGCGCAATGCGCACCGCTCCTGCCGTGGCATCGGAACCGTTCTTGCCAAAACGGACTCGCTCCGCGCAGGGGACCATTTCGCATATCCGCTCGGCTACTTGATGTTCGATCGGATGGGGTAAACTAAATATAGTGCCGTCGCCGAGTTGATTCATGACAGCGACGTTAACGTCGTGATCGTTGTAACCAAGGGTGATCGCACACAGCGCGCTGACAAAATCCAAAAAACAATTGCCATCGACGTCCCATGCTTTGGAGCCCTCTCCTCTTTGGATGAAAAGAGGGGAAACACCGACGGGGTACTGGACTCGGCTTTTGGAAAAGGTTTGCGATCCCAGCGGAATACTTTGCTGAGCTTGCTC
>MDTE01159548.1_pt1 | contig 16110 bp, 18 predicted proteins | sample 811231 | NCBI WGS metagenome assembly MDTE01 (sample SAMN05326651, study PRJNA326480) | marine metagenome | isolation source: seawater | place: Indian Ocean: Red Sea | collected 2010
AATTAACTATACAAGCGTTAAATAGACAAAAAGAAAATCCCTTTCAAATCGCATTTGATGGATGGCGCGATATAGCATATGGAAATGGTCCATATGGTCACGATCCACTTGGACTAATAAAGGACCTTAGAAAAATCACCCGCAATGATCTAATTAATATTTCCAATCGGTTAAAAAAACAAGAGAAATTTCTTGTCATTGCAGGCACGTTGCCTAACAGATTAGAGAATAAAATTTTTGATATGAAGCCATTTGAAGGTTTAATCAATAACAAGAATAAGGTCTCAAAGGAAGTCAAGTCTGATTATTCAATGGAAAATAAAACAATCAATTCTGCAAGAATAACTCTTCAACCCCAAAGAACAGAGCAAGTTGTTCTAATGCTAGGTAAGCCAACAATTCCCCATGGACATAAAGATGACATAGCGCTTCGATTACTTAGTTCTCATCTAGGCTCAGGAATGTCAAGTCTCTTATTTAGAGAATTAAGAGAAAAGCATGGTGTTTCATATGATGTTGGTATTCACCATCCAACAAGAGAAAGAGAGTCACCTTTTCTAATACATGTTTCTACCACTAAAGATAAAGCCGCTTTAACTCTTAATCTTCTTCTAGGCATATGGGAAAACATGCAGAAAGTTGCCCTATCCTTTGAGGAAATAAAATTGGCTAGGGCAAAGTTTGGGGGGCAAATATCTCATAATTCACAAACAATTAGTCAGATTGCAGAAAGAAAAGCACAATTAAAGGGTCTAGGTTTAAGAGATGATTATGATGAGTTTAGTCTTAAAGCTAGTGAGAAGATTACAAGTAAAGATATTCAAGCTACAGCCATTAAATATCTCAAAGATCCAATACTAAGTTTGTGTGGACCTATGGAAAGCATTAAGCTCCTAGAAAGAATTTGGAATGATTCATAAATGAGTTCCTAAATAGATAGTAATTTCACTCTAATCAGAGTATTAATTATAAAACTCTAGAAAGATGGTCAATCGGAATAATAAAAACGCCACGTCTAAAACGAACCTTTACCGTATCAACATTCTTTAAACCCACAATTTCACCTGTTTCTTCAGGAGATACAAGATCTGGAGGTCGAAGCATGGGCATTGGATCTGCGGTTTTTAAATAAGGCAGAGGAACCTTTAAAAAGACTTTTTCACCAATTGAAAATTCCATAATAGTGGTAATTAACTCTGTACTAATGCAGGATGGGGATAGCTGTCATCCCTTCGTGCGGGCATTAGCTATCTGGAGCGGGGCTTTAGCAGGACTGATGATCCTCCTCGTAGGCAGCTTGACTCCATCATCACTTATGGTTCCTAGCCTAGAATTTCCTCCACCAATTGTGAGCCTACCAAGTACTTGGCAAGTTCCCAGTTTATTTCTTGCAGCTCTAGTTTGTGGACCCAAAGCAGCTGTAATGGCATCAATCGCTTATCTAACTGTTGGCCTTTTCCATTTGCCCATATTTCATGGTGGAGGAAGTCTTAACTATCTATCAAATCCAAGTTTTGGCTACCTAATATCATTCATTCCTGCCGCATGGATAAGCGGAAGGCTTGCAGAGAAAAAAAACATGAATAATCTTATTTCTTTAACCTTTTGCTCAATTGTTGGAGTAATTGTCCTTCAAACCTTCGGCAGCCTTTATCTCATTATTGGCTCTTCATTTGGATATTGGTCAGATCCTTTACCAAAACTTCTATTTAGCTATTCCTTAGCACCTTTACTTACTCAGGCAACTCTTTGTCCCGCGGTTGCAATTGTCGCACTCGTACTTAGGAAGGTGCTTTTAATCGCATGAAGAAACATTTATTCAAGCGCAAAACACTTTTACTGATAACATCCATTGTCATTTTTGTTGATCAATTGACGAAATACCTTGCCACTAGAATGCTTAATGAAAACAATCAAATAACCCTAATACCAAATATAATTAACTTGCATTTAGTCAGGAATACAGGAGCAGCATTTAGTCTATTCAGCACAGCAACAACCATACTAGGAACTTTAAGTTTATGTGTTACGCTAGTTCTATTATTCTTGATTATTAGAAGTAAATCATTCACCCTTTGGAGAGGATTAGGCCTCTCTTTCTTGCTAGCTGGGTCTTTTGGTAACGGCTTAGACAGATGGCGATATGGCTATGTCAATGACTTCATTGAGTTAGTGCCAATAAACTTTCCCATCTTCAATGCAGCAGATATTGCTATCAACATTGCCTTAATATGCTTCCTTATAGAATCAACGCGTAAGCGAAATAATAACAAAATTAACTCCACCTGAAAAATTAAATGATTTCTCTAATCACTTAAAATCAACTTCTATCGACCAATGAAACGTCATAAGATACTACTTTTAATGTGCGGGCTTCTGACAGTCCTTTTGGTAATAGGCACGTTAATAGGAGCACTACTTAGATTAATTAATGAAATACGTTATTCACTTGAATACTTTCTTCCTTATTGGTTAGTAAGCCCTATCCTTTTCATTTCATTTGGTTTAATTATAGCACTTATTGTTCAAATAATTTGGCCATGGTGGAAGAAAAACTCTCATAAAATGAGTTCGGAAACTTCAAAGCCTAATGAAGCAAAGATAGTTCAAAAAAGCAAGAAGATTGCAGCCAAAAGGAGTCTCCAAAGTATAGATAGAATTTTAGAGCGTTTAAAAGATAATATAGCGACAGAAGGAATCAAGCAAGAACGGGAGCGCATAGGAAATGAGCTTGCAAGAGGCGACCTTGTAGTAGTTATCTTTGGAACTGGTTCTAGTGGAAAAACATCTTTAATCAGAGCATTACTTAATGAGATAGTTGGAGTTGTTGGCGCTCAAATGGGTTCAACAAAACAAAGCAAGGTTTATAGGTTAAGACTAAAGAATCTAGATAGAGGTCTACAGTTAATAGATACACCTGGAATTCTTGAAGCAGGAAAAGATGGCTTTATTCGTGAAAAGCAAGCACGCCTGCGTGCCAGCCAGGCAGATCTTATGATCGTGGTTATAGATAGTGATCTACGTTCTGGAGAGTATGAAATCATCAAAAGTCTTACCTCATTAGGAAAAAGACTTTTACTTGTTCTAAATAAGTGTGATTTAAGGGGGGAAGAGGAGGAGCGTAGACTTTTATACTTACTCAGATCGAGTTGCAAAGACCTACTTGATAAGGAAGATGTAATTCCATGTTCTGCTTCCCCACAATCTGTACCAGTACCAGGAAGCAAACCATGGCAACCAAATCCAGAAGTAAGTAAGCTTCTATATCGTCTTGCAAAAGTACTTAATGAAGACGGAGAAGAACTTCTTGCAGATAATATTCTTTTGCAGTGTAGAAATCTTGGAGACAAAGGAAAGCAACTTCTCAATAGTCAAAGGAAAAATATTGCCAAAAACTGCGTTGAACGTTACAGCTGGATAAGTAGTGGAGTAGTAGCTGCAACTCCATTACCAGGCATTGACCTACTGGGAACAGCAGCGATAAATGCTCAGATGGTTATTGAAATTGCAAGAATATATGGAGTAGAGCTCACAAAATCACGTGCACAGGAGCTAGCACTTTCTGTAGGGAAAACGTTAACTGGTCTAGGAATAATTAAAGGAGGTGTGTCACTAATTAGCACAGGTTTAAGTATTAACATACCCACACTTTTATTAGGAAGAGCCATACAAGGTATTGCCGCAGCATGGCTTACTCGTATAGCAGGCGCAAGTTTCATAACTTACTTCCAACAAGATCAAGATTGGGGAGATGGCGGAATCCAAGAAGTTGTACAACACCATTACGATCTAAATAAACGAGAACACTCAATTAAAAACTTCTTGGAATTAGCCATTCGTAAAGTGGTTGAGCCTCTTCAGGAGAATCAACAAAAACAGTTACCGCCACGCCCAATGCCTCGAGAGGAGGAGGACGCATAGGTCCACGAGAGTCAAGAATTGTAGTTAATACCAAATAAAAAAGAGCTATAGCTATTGAAAAAGCACCTGTTATTAGTGCTACCCAGCGACCCTGTTGTGGTGTTTTAGGCATTGGTCAATCTAAAGTGATTTATTTAGTAGATCAGCTAATTTATCTAGATGCTGAAATTTAGTATGAGGGTTACCCATTACTGCTTTCAAATAATAACGACCATTAAGTAATGGGTTTGAGAGCATAAAATTCTCCTCCAAAAGTACTTTGCGAGTAGCCAATGCCCATTGCTCAGATTGCTTTTTATCGGATTGCTTTGGAGTAAATGAAATTAAATGCAATGGTCCACTTATAATTTCTAGTTTAGAAGAATCCAATCTACTCTCTAAGTAATCACGTCGACATATTGATTCAACCAACAAGCGTTCAATACCGTTCTGGCCAAGTTGACGCAAGCCTAGCCAAAGTTTAAGAACCTCAGCTGGTCTAGTTCCTTGAATACCCATCTCACCTCCATGAACATCCTCCCCCCATGTCGTTTGTACATATGGCAAGCCAGTAGAAAACGTAGAAATCAAGTTTGATTGGTTAGCGACAAGCAAAAGAGAAGAAGTTTTAGCTATACCTAACAACTTTTGAGGGTTAAGTGTAATTGAATTTGCTTTCGATATACCTTTAAGTAAATAAGAAGTTTTTTCTGAAAGTGCAAAGACCCCTCCTATAGCCCCATCTACATGAAACCATAAACCTTGACTTAAACAAAAATTTCCAATTTCCTCTAAAGGATCAATCACGCCACGCACGGTAGTACCAGCTGTGGCAACAACTGCAAAGCATTTTTTATCTTCTAATTTAAGTCTTTGCAATTGATATTTCAAAGATTCAATTGCAAGTTGGCCTTGTGGATTTGTATTTACCTTTATTAATGCATCAGCATTAAGTCCCATCACTCGTACTGCTTTAGCAAAAGATACATGGCAATCCTGACTAGCTAAAACGACAGCTGTAGGGTCATTCTGAAGACCTGCAACATTACGGGCTACAACTAATGCCATTAAATTACTCAGACTTCCACCACTAGCCGCAACACCTCCTGATTGCAATGGCAACCCAAGGCGTTCTACAAACCATTGAATAAGCAATCTTTCCAATCTAGATAGACTGGGTGAAAGCTCTTCTGCTAAAAGATTGTTATTTAATCCGGCGCAAATTAAATCAGCGACTATTGAAGCTGTTAAAGGAGGTGGATCTAGATGAGCAAGTGATCCTGGATGAGATGGTTGATATGCACCATCCATCACTAACTGAAGGTCAGCAAGTAATGATTCCTTTTTACCACCCATTACAGATGGAGTCACTTCAGGCATCACACCTGAAGAGGGAAGCGGCCCAGTCTGACCAGCATTTGCAAACCACTTGCAAAGGCGGGAACAGGCCTCCTCCAGGAACGATTGCAGTTCTAGATCTAGCTGATCAGGTGATGCAAAAGGTTCTAATGAAGGAACTGGCTTTATATCTTTCTTGCCAGCCAAGAGTTAAAGAGAAGCAAATTTCATTGTCCCTCTTGATGGCAAGTTTTGATCAAACATTTATTCACAAATAAACCATTGACCAAACCAATTCAGTTAAGCACACAAGATTGTAAGGATTGGATGGCAAAGCTTCTTCAAAGAGCTCAAAAAGTTGGAGAACTTGGTGAAGTACCTGTTAGCGCAATAGTGCTTGACGGGAAAGGTCATTGCATTGGGTATGGAAGCAATGCAAGAGAAAAAGGGAAAGACCCTCTTGCACATGCCGAGTTAATTGCACTTCGACAAGCCGCTTTAATTAATGAAGATTGGAGATTCAATGAATGCACCATTATTGTGACTTTAGAGCCATGTCCTATGTGCGCAGGAGCACTAATCCAAGCAAGAATGGGGCAAGTAATCTTTGGAGCCTCAGATTTTAAACGAGGAGCTCTTGGTGGAGTTCTAGATCTTTCGAAAGATAAGAGTGCTCATCACAAAATGATTGTCAAAGGAGGAGTTATGGAAGAAGAAGCAAAAATTCAACTCAAAGAATGGTTCAAGCTGCAAAGGATTTCTTGTCAAGGAATCGAGGCAACTCAGATTCAAAAAGATTGAGAACCTTGTCTACATTTGCTGAGGTTGAGTTATAGCCCATTAAGCCAATTCTCCAAACCTTTCCAGCAAGACTGCCTAAGCCTCCTCCAATTTCGACACCATGTTCTTTTAGCAAATAAAGTGTGAATGCTTTCCCATCAACACCATCAGGAATTCGAACAGTGGTAAGAGTGGGCAACCTTAATTCTTTGTCAACATGAAGATGTAAGCCAAGGCTCTCCAAACCCTCCCAGAGTTTTAGCGCATTAGATGCATGTCGGTTCCATGAATTTTCTAATCCTTCTTCTGAAAGGAGTCTAAGAGCCTCACGAATTCCAAAATTCATATTTACAGGGGCTGTATGGTGATATACACGATCACTTCCCCAATACTTGTTTAATAAAGAAACATCTAAATACCAATTAGGAACCTTTCCAGATCTAGCGTTTAACTTGTTTTCTGCCCTGGAACTAATGGTGAATGGACCTAACCCTGGTGGACAACTTAATCCCTTTTGACTACAGCTATAAGCAAGATCGACACCCCATCGATCTAGGAAAAGGGGTACTCCTCCTAAAGAAGTAACAGTATCTAAAAGCAAAAGACAATCATATTTCCTACAGAGGTCGCCTATTCCTTCCATCGGCTGACAAACACCAGTAGAAGTCTCTGCATGAACCATTGCCAGGATCGCAGGTCGATGTTTTTGCAATGCAGCTTCTACTTCTTCAAGAGAGAAAGCTTCCCCCCATGCCTTTTCAATAGTCCTTATATCAGCTCTATATCTCTCAGCCATATCAACTAATCTATTTCCAAAATAACCGTTTACTGCAACTAAGAATTTGTCGCCAGGTTCTACGCAATTAGCAATTGTTGCCTCCATAGCAGCACTCCCTGTACCACTCATTGGAATAGTTATGCGGTTATGAGTTTGCCAGGCATAACGAAGCAATTCCTGCACCTCACTCATTAATTCCACATAAAAAGGGTCAAGGTGACCGACGGGAGGTAGTGCTAATGCTTTAAGGACGTCAGGATGAGCATTAGATGGTCCAGGCCCAAGCAGAAGCCTCTGTGGAACAGATAATGAACCAATCTCGTTCTGATGGTCTTTAGCAACAGGGGGAAAGATTTGCGTTGTCGCCAAGGCCCTTAACAAGGTCAATTTCTTATGAGCCTAAACAGCCATGCTTTAACCCGCGAAAATCATTGAAAGATTGCAATGGCTTATTACAAGATTCAAAAACAAACTGGATATTGCAAACCAAAGCTTTGACGCCTACGAAAGATAAAGAGTCATTCAAAAGAATATGAAATGGTACCTATTGATACAAAACCAGTTCGGTTCGCTCACTAGCTTTAGTGGCTATACGTATTACAAGGCAGCATTCCCATGGGAAAATCACCCCAGGACGTACTTCGTCAAATAAAAGATGAAAACATTGAGCTAATTGACCTGAAGTTCACTGACCTGCATGGGAAGTGGCAACATCTAACAGTGACTTCGGACATGGTGGATGAAGAGGCATTTAGTTCTGGTTTAGCCTTTGATGGATCTTCGATTCGAGGATGGAAAGCAATTAACGAATCAGATATGGCAATGGTTCCAGACGCCTCAACTGCTTGGATTGATCCTTTTTACCGTCATAAAACACTTAGTTTGATTTGTTCGATTCAAGAGCCAAGAAGTGGAGAACCTTATTCAAGATGTCCAAGAGCATTAGCACAAAAAGCCCTCAAGCACTTAGCAAATACAGGCCTAGCTGACACAGCCTTTTTTGGGGCCGAGCCAGAGTTTTTCCTATTTGATGATGTTCGTTATAACTCAAGTGAAGGTGGCTGTTTTTATAGCGTGGACACAATTGAAGCTCCATGGAACACTGGAAGAGTTGAAGAAGGTGGAAATCTCGCCTACAAAATACAAGTTAAAGAAGGTTATTTTCCTGTAGCTCCAAATGACACTGCACAAGATATTCGATCAGAGATGCTGCTTCTTATGGGTAAGTTAGGCATCCCTATAGAGAAGCATCACCATGAAGTCGCAGGTGCTGGTCAGCATGAGTTAGGCATGAAATTTGCCGAACTTATTAAGGCTGCTGACAATGTAATGACCTACAAATATGTCGTAAGGAATGTCGCCAAAAAATATGGAAAAACTGCCACATTTATGCCTAAACCAGTTTTTGACGATAATGGCACTGGCATGCATGTTCACCAAAGCCTCTGGAAAGGAGGAAAGCCACTATTCTTTGGAGAAGGAACATATGCCAATCTTTCTCAAACAGCAAGATGGTATATCGGAGGAATCCTCAAGCATGCTCCATCATTTCTTGCATTTACAAACCCAACAACAAATAGCTATAAGCGCTTAGTACCAGGTTTTGAAGCACCTGTAAATCTTGTCTACTCTCAGGGCAATCGATCTGCAGCAGTAAGGATCCCACTAACAGGTCCAAATCCAAAGGCAAAACGTTTTGAATTCCGTCCTGGAGATGCGATGGCAAATCCCTACCTTGCCTTCAGCGCAATGATGATGGCAGGTATAGATGGTATAAAGAATCAAATAGACCCTGGGGATGGAGTTGATGTTGATTTATTTGAACTTCCTTCAGAGCAATTGGAAAGCATAGCGACTGTTCCTTCCTCATTAAATAGTGCCCTTGATTGTCTTAAGTCAGACAACAATTACTTGACTGAAGGTGGAGTATTTAGCGAAGACTTTATTAATAATTGGATTGATATCAAATACGAAGAAGTTCAGCAATTAAGACAAAGGCCACATCCTCACGAGTTCGTTATGTATTACGACGCATAAATAGAGTCAAAGGTTCCCCAAATAATATATACAGAAAAGTCTACAAATCTCCTATCTGTAGATTTTTCTGTATACACATTAGACCTAAGAGATCATCATTTGATTTTAAACAACACCTCTATCTAATAGTTAAAAGATGAAATACTTCCCTTCTTTAATAATAATATCTTTTTTTTTGTGCTCAATAGATGCTTTAGCAAGCAAAAACACAAGCAGATTGGAGGAGAAGAATCTAGTCTTGTTCAATAGAAGTCTAGAAATTATAGAAACCAAACTTAAGGCTTCAGACTATGATTCAGCATGCTTAGAAGCAATAAAGTCGGCAACCCTTATCGATCAAAATGTTAAGAGCTTAAATCTACTAGAGCCAAATTATGATTGGAATGAAATACGGGCCGTTTTGATTGAATTTCCTCGCAAACACTGCCCTAACCTTATTAAAAGCTACAAATAAAAATCCTAAGATGATGAACTAATGAGTAATCTCATTTTAATTTGAAAAACATACCCGGTTTTATGGTTGAGCAAAGGCTTACAAAATTTGCTTATCAAACCTTGCAACAAGGAAGAAGTCTTGCAGGTTTAGCACATAAACAAATAAGTACCAAGCTTATGGAATTCCTTGATCCAGAGGCAAGTCCAGAAACAGAACCAATGTCAACTGAAATGCTTACAGCACTTCAAAGCTCTATAAAAAGGCTAGAAGAAATTGATTGGGAAGACGCCGAGCAAGGTTTTTACCCAAAAACACAACTCTTTGATGCACCTTGGCTGGAATGGGCAGCAAGGTACCCATTAATTTGGCTGGATATGCCTTCTACATGGAAAAGAAGAAGAAAAAAAATAACAAGAGACCTACCCAATGAAATCAACCCAGAAATCTATCCAGACTATTATCTACAAAACTTCCATCACCAAACTGATGGTTACCTAAGTGAACATTCCGCAAGTTTATATGATATGCAAGTTGAAATTCTCTTTAATGGTACTGCTGATGCAATGCGTCGTAGAATAATAGCACCTCTAAAAAACGGACTTTCCAGTTTTAATAATAGATCAGAAGAAAGTTTAAGAATATTAGATGTTGCTACAGGCACCGGGAGAGCATTAAAACAAATACATAGTGCATTTAGCAAAGCAGAACTGATAGGGTTAGATCTTTCCAGATCTTATCTTAAACAAGCCAGCCGAAACTTATATACTAGAGAAGGAAACTTCGCCCAACTTATAAGAGGGAATGCAGAAAATATGCCATTTTCTGATGAAAGCATGCAAGCAGTTACATGTGTATTCCTTCTGCACGAACTACCACGCAAAGCAAGGAAAAATGTACTAGATGAATGCTGGAGAGTACTAGAACCTGGAGGGGTTTTTGTATTAGCTGATTCTATTCAGATTGCCGACTCTCCAGAATTCGAGACTGTGTTGGAGAATTTTCACAAAGTTTTTCACGAGCCTTATTATTATGATTACATTAATGATAATATAGAAGAAAGGCTATTAACAAGTAGATTCGATAGCATTAAAAGTGAATCACATTTCATGACAAGAGTCTGGTCTGCAAATAAGCCTCTTTAAATATAGAATAAATTCATTGCCAATTACAATGCTAATACCAAAGGAATCCAAGCTCGTAATGCAATCAGAAAATAGCCTACTGTCTATCTAGAACACTATTTTTTCTAACGAGAATCAACCTGGTTTATATAAAAGGTTTAAAATAGGAATAAAACTCATATGGATAATTCAAACCTAAACTGGAAAGAGGAAGCAAAAGAGCTTGCCATTAAGCTTCATTTACTATTAATCATTGATGACAAAAATTGGCATGAACTAAAAAATGATTCGGATAGAAGAGCTGCTGAGCAACTTTCAGCAGCAATGGTTCAATTAGTTTCTGGAGGTGAATCGTCGAATATTGAAGACCTAATTCAACAATCACTACTATGGGTTAAAAGAGAAATAAAAGCTCCAAAATGTACCAGATGATTATTTAATTGTGCGTTTAGAGGCAAGCTGAAGTCTGTTTCCAAGAGGGCTCCATCTAATATCATCAAAGCAATGACTTATTAAAAACAACCCCCTCCCATTGGTTGATTCAAGTCTAGAAGGTAGAGTTAGATGCCTTTTATGAAAAGGGATTCCTTCTCCCTCATCCTGAACCTGCCATATAAACCAATTGGGACTAAGGATCCGTCTAACCCTTAATTTCTTATTCGGATCTCCACAATTCCCATGCTTGACTGCATTCACAAGAGCTTCATGGAGACCTAATTGTAATTTTTGTGCTATTTCATTCGACTCAATCGGTTCTAATAAAACCTCAACAAAGGAAGCAACCTTAAGAGTCGAAGGGAATATAAAGTCAGACCATAGGAGTTTTTGATCCACAAAATTCTTAGAGATAGCAGATAGCCTTAGTAACTCTAGATATACTCTTTCGCATCATAAATATCTAATCCCTTTCTGGAATAGCGTCAAATACCAAAAGAAAACTAGGCTCGGAGTTTACCCTCACGACGAGTGATCAAAGCTCTATGAGACAAAAGAGCATCCATAAGACGAACACCTCGAAGCTGGTTTACCAAAGGCATATGTCCCTCAGGGGCCTCTATAGACCAATTAAACGCGCTTGGGTACCTAGTCCAAATCCCATCTATCTTCCAACCAATACGAGGCCATAAACGGTCATAACGGCCTCCTAAGGAATCTAAAAGACGAGCTTGAACAGAAAAACCAAATCTCCCTTGCGAATAAGCATTCCAAAGTCTGTCCAAAGTAACAAGATCAATTTCAGCAATCGATTCAACCTCACTGAAATAAACATAACCGCGTTCTTCAGCAGCGGGTCCAGCCAATTGTCTTAATTTTGAGCTTGTAAAACGATCTGCCTCCTCAAACGATTCAGAAAGAAGGTAATTTTGTAGAGATGAGTAATTTATCTCTTGCTGTGAATGGGTTTTAAACCAACCAGATGAATCAGAAAGAATCGTAGATATTGCTTGGGGTTGATGGCGTTTTAACACCTGCAAAATCCACCCTGCAGCCCAATCATCTCCTTCCGGATCGAAAGAAGAAAGAGCTTTAGTGCCCAAAGACGCAATATCCAATGAGCGAGACTCTATTGATTTAATAAGGCCTCGACGTTTTCTAGAAGAGCCGTTAGAGAATTGCTCTAACAACTCTTCGATGCTGATATGGGTTGATTGAGATTGATCAGAAGACATGAATAACTACCGGCCTTTAATGACCAGGCATTCGACCACTATGTCAGGTACTGGGATTCAATCCTATTTGTCTGTCGAAAGATTCCGTCAAGTGGATGGTCCAGTAATAGATGTAAGAAGTCCTTCAGAGTTCAAACAAGGACACTTGCCAGAAGCTTTCAACCTCCCTTTATTCAGTGATGATGAAAGGGCCTATGTGGGGAAAACATATAAACAACACGGCAGAGATAAGGCTATTTCACTTGGGATGAAGATCATTGGTCCGAAATTATTAAATCTCACAAGTGAATTGCAAGGTTTAAATATGGAAAATGGGAAAGTCAATAAAGGACAGAACAATAAAGCTTTTCTAAAGGTATATTGCTGGAGAGGTGGAATGCGCTCCGCAAGCTTTAGCTGGTTAGCAAAATTATTGGATTTAAATCCTCTAATGCTTAAAGGTGGATATAAGGCCTACCGCAAATGGGTACTTCAACAATTTGAAAGAGAGTGGCCATTTAGATTATTAGCTGGTCGAACAGGGACAGGGAAAACTGATCTTCTCATTGCCCTTGAAAAGAAAAAGATTTCGACTATTGATCTAGAAGGATTGGCCAACCATAGGGGAAGTAGCTTTGGTGGATTAGGCCTAGCCTTACAACCAAGTACAGAACACTACGAAAATCTAATTGCGGAGAAATTAAACCTTTTTCATGGGAATTTAAGCAACGGCATTTGGGTTGAAGCCGAAAGTGCAAATTTGGGATGTTGCAGAATTCCAAATGGAATCTTCAAACAAATGCGTAAGGCGCCTGTAATCGAAATCTGTAGATCAAAAAAGGAAAGGGTTTCGCAACTGGTAAAGGTATATGCACATCAGGATAAAGAGGCACTGAAAGAAGCTACTTTGCGTATACAACGTCGTCTTGGCCCCCAACGGACAAGTAGGGCGTTAAAGGCAATAGAGAATGAACAATGGGAGCAAGCTTGTGAATCTATGCTTGATTACTACGATCGTTGCTATGAATATGAGCTGGCAAAAGCACCAACCAAGGAAACAATTGATATATCTGGTCTAGATCCAAATTCAGCAGCGACCAAACTTCTATCAAAAGGTCTAATCACCTAACAACTCTCAAACCACGACAAACAAAACCTTTAACTAGTATTCACCTTTCTAACGACTCCATGGCTAAATCAAACTCCGATGCAACGATTCAATTCTTCCGGGGTGTAGATGAGCCAGTCGTACCCGAAATTCGATTAACGCGAAGTCGAGATGGAAGAACTGGCCAAGCTTTCTTTGTATTCGATACCCCTGAAGCCTTAACCAAGGAGTCAGTGACCGAATTAAAAGGCATGTTATTAATTGATGAAGAAGGTGAGTTGGTTACAAGAGAGGTAAATGCTCGTTTTGTTAATGGGGAAGCAAATGCTCTAGAAGCTATCTACACCTGGAAAACAGAAGCTGATTTCGAGCGATTTATGCGGTTTGCTCAAAGATATGCAAAATGCCACGGCATGGGGTATTCAGAAAAGTCAACAGAACAATAAACATGAAGCTTCCCCAATGGCTTGCTCTATCAGCTTTTTTGTCAGCGGGGTTAATTCTATGGAGTCTTCGAGAAATCTTAATTCAAATATTTGCTGGAATTGTTATTGCAATGGCTTTATGTACTATTACAGAACAATTAAATACAAGGATTCCTGGCAATAGATCTATTTCATTAGCCATAAGCCTAATGGGAATAATAATGTTGTTTGGTATTATTCTAATTATAGTAGTTCCACCATTTACTGAAGAATTTCAACAATTAATTACTCAGCTACCAAAGGCTGCTAGTGCACTTTTAGATATTGCAGTTCTAAATCTAGATAGAATAAACGAGATAATTTATGGAGAAGGTCTCAAAGTATCTATTGGCCAACAAGTCTTTTTAAGTGGATTTGATCCATTCCCTGACAGTGCAACATTAGCGACTGGCGTAGGAGACGGAATCAAAAGAATCCTTGGATTTGCTGGGAATCTAGGAAGTGGGGCATTGCATCTTCTATTTGTTCTTTCTGTAAGCATTATGGTTGCAATTCAACCAAATTCTTATAGAGAAGTTTCTATTCTTCTCCTACCTTCTTTTTACAGAAAAAGAGCCCGTTCAATACTGAAAGAATGCGGTGATGCTCTAACAAGTTGGATGGTTGGAGTCTTAATAAGTTCATTCTGTGTTGCAATACTTGCAGGTATTGGTCTTTCATTTCTAGGAGTTAAACTTGTAATAGCAAATGCACTATTAGCTGGAATACTAAACGTAATTCCCAATGTTGGTCCTGTTATTAGTACAATATTTCCAATGTCAGTAGCATTACTTGATGAACCATGGAAAGCGCTTGCAGTTTTAGGTATGTATATATTTATCCAAAATCTTGAAAGTTATTTAATAACACCATCAGTAATGCATCATCAAGTTAAGTTACTACCAGGTTTAACTCTTACTGCTCAATTTATTTTTACAATAGTTTTTGGACCAATCGGCTTAATACTGGCAATTCCATTAGCAGTAGTATTACAAGTTCTAATTAAACAAATAATCATTCATGACCTACTAGACCAATGGAAATCAAAGCGACTTGCTAAATGAACTCAAGAGGTTTATTAGCAACTATAACTCTAGTAATGCTAGCATTGCTAATCTGGCAATTAAGATGGGTTATTTTAGTCTTCTTTGGAGCAATTGTTATAGCAGTTGCACTTGATGTTCTTATTCAACAGATCCAATCAAAACTATACTTATCAAGGAACATCTCATTATTGATTGTAGTTTTGACACTATTAGTGTTTGGAATATTATTATTTCAACTTTTAGTACCTGAATTGATATCTCAAGTAAAAGAGCTCAACAATCTACTACCAAAATTAATAGCAAAGCTAAACTCTATCATCTCAAATCAACCTATACTAAAAGAATTACAGCAATCAATATCAAACCAGTTTAGCTGGGAAAGGACTCAATCATTCTTGACACAAATTATTGGATTTGCAGGTGGGGCCGCAAATAGCCTCTTTCAATTTTTACTTATAGGCTTACTTTCAATTCTTCTTGTTTTAGACCCTAGATCACATAGGCAAATAATCATATCTGTTAGCCCAAGGCCATTGAGAAGAGAAATCAACCAACTACTGGATGATTGCAGAGTTGCTTTGGGTGGTTGGCTGTCAGGAATGACAATTTCAGCAATAACAATTTTTGCATTGACATGGGCAGGACTATCAGTTCTAAAGAGCCCACTTGCTCTATTAAGTGCATTAGTTTCTGGGCTACTGACCTTTATACCCATCATTGGACCTACTACAGCAACCTTATTGCCATTGGGAGTTTCGCTAATTATTTCCCCGACCTTAATGTTTGAGGTTCTAATCCTTAGGCTAATTCTTCAAAATCTTGAGGCATTCTTACTAACACCATTACTACTTAGCAGGACTGTAAATCTACTCCCATCAGTAGCATTAATAGCACAATTAAGCCTAGGGGTATTATTAGGTTTGCCTGGAGTCTTAATAGCACTTCCACTTACAGTAGTAATGCAAGTATGTATTCAAAAAATTATAGTCAAAAGAATAATGGATACATGGAATTAAAATATTAATAGCTTTTAAGTAATTTTTAGAATTATCTTCTCTGGTGCGATCTATATCTTTTTAGAATTGAAGGACTACATAGCAAGACAGCTACAGCCAATGGATGATGTACGAGACAATAGAATAAAGATGTAAATGTAAAATTATCAATCAATAAATATATTTCAAGCCTTAAATCCCAAATCGAAACAACTATTAGGAGTAAAGGGATTAGATTTCGTTTGATGTAATTTGACAAGTTCAAACAGTAAATATTCATTCATTATTGATTAATGGCCTTGAATTATTACTCTTTTTATTATCGCTAATGCTAAGCAAAGAAGGTGCAAGAGCAATACTTGACCAGCTACCAATTACCACTCCAAGAGCTAGGGCTATTGCAAACCAATACAAAGTAGCTCCACCAAAGAAGATCAAAGCTAATAGAGGTAAAAGGG
>MDTE01146111.1_pt1 | contig 16107 bp, 14 predicted proteins | sample 811231 | NCBI WGS metagenome assembly MDTE01 (sample SAMN05326651, study PRJNA326480) | marine metagenome | isolation source: seawater | place: Indian Ocean: Red Sea | collected 2010
ATAATTCCTCTTTGATTTCTTTGGAAGATTCCGAAGCTATTATCAAGACGAAGTTTGTTGGTGGGGCTATTTTTGATCCGCCTTCGGGCAAACCCGAGAGGCCATTTGAAAAAGAAATTATGTCGAAGATGAAGATGAAATTCGATTATTGTTTTCTGTTAACCGGATATAAGCCTGATAAGAAGTTTCTAATTGAAGAATGTGGATTAGAGCTTGAAGGCGAACTCGAAGTTCCAAAACATAATCCAAAAAATTACGAAACTACTATTAAAGGTATTTATATTGCAGGCGCATTGGTTGAAGGGATGAATAGTCATCGAGTTTTTATAGAGAATGGAAGACTTCATGGTAGTCCAATTGCAAAAGATATTTATGAAAAACTCCAAATTTGATTTTTCTTTAAAAGATTGTTTAATTAGTCTTTTTTTGGTTTTTTGCCAACATTTTCCATTCTTTTTGAAAAGATATCCTGTGAATGGCGATGATTTGGAGTTCGGATTAGCTTTTACCAGAGTTTTTTATCAGCAGGTAGAGAGTTTTTCTTGGGGTGTTTCTAAGATAAATGGTTATTTTCCATTGGTTGCTGAAGGCCAGATGGGATTTTTCCATCCTTTCAGATGGCTTGTTTACATCTTTCCTCCATGGCCTTCTTCGAGCGATGTTTTAGGTATTGCTAAAGAATATGTTTTCTTACTTATCTTATGTAATTTTTTAATGTGTTATGGGATGGTCTCTTTATTAAAGTTTAAGGGTTTGAAGAATTGGGCTATTTGGATTCCTACTTTAATTTTTTGCAATTATGGTTTTCATCAATCTCAATCTACAAATATAAATCTCATACTCTCAAGTTGCATTTTGCCTTGGGCAGCTTTTTCTATTGATTTTATTTTTTCAAAAATTAGAAAAAAGGAATTTCCTAAAAAAGAGATTCTTTGGTTGGTTTTTTTGCTTTCTTCTTCGTTTCTTTCGGGGCAACCCCAGGGAAGCATCATTGTTTTATTTATTTTGTTGATTTATATTTTTTCTTTTAACATTTCCGAAGTTTTCAAAGTTCTTAAGATTTTTATTTTTACAATAATTGCAAGCTTGTTACTGTCTGCTCCTCAGATTGTTTCAACTTATCATTTAGCTCAATATTCTTTAAGAGATAGTTCATTTTGGGGTACTCAAGGTGGTATTGAATTCAAAACATTATTCAATGGTTTTTTCCCACTCCTAGGTTTGAATGATATCGCTTCTTACGATCCAGTGGCTTCTTCTTATTTGTCAACCTTATGGCCTTTATTTTTGTTTTTTTTATTTTTTCGATTCAGGCCATCTTTTCAAAATAATATTTATCTCACAGGGATATTTCTATTTTTGATTTTTTCTTGGGGTCCTGGGTATGGTGTTTTGGTTAAAGTAATTCCGTTTTTAGGGTATTTTAGAGATTTTCACAGATTCATGCTTGGTGTCTTGTTTTTCTTTTGTTTATATTTGGGAGGCCTTTTGAAGAATAGAAATATGAGTTTCAATAGAAAAGAAGCATTTATATCTTTTGTTCTAATTTGTTTTGTGTTTTTTTCTTTGTCGAATTTTGTTTTTCCCGAATCTTTTTTACATTTTGTTCTCCCTGTCACTTTTCTCTATTTGTTCATTAAAAGTGATAATGTAAAAAAACCTTATTTTTTAGTTGGACTATTTTTAATTCTAGAAACTTTCTTGGGTATATTTTGGCGTTGGAATGTAAGGTTTTATGAATATATTCCAGAGAAGGATATTGATTTTGTTGTCGCTGAAGATTGTCCAAGCGAAAATACTTCTGTTTGGTTTCTTGATACATATTCTGAAAATTTAAAACAAGAAAGCATAGACATGAAAAAACCTTTTGCTGCATATCTGGGAAGTCCGAATGGATATCTTTGGGATGATCCAATTTTCTCAAACTGTGAAAGCAAACCTCTAAGGTTTCAAATAAATTCTCCACTTCAGTCTGTTTGGGCTTCTCAGTTCCAAGATTTTTTTATTCCTTCAACTGGAATGGAGCATCCAACTGTTTCGGATTTAATAAGATTAAGTGAAATTTGGTCCAGAACTAAATTAAAAATTGACACAGAGCCTGATATCCATCTTGTAGCAGGAGAGGTTTTTTATAGATACAAAAGAGAGATTTCGACATTTGATTTTCAACATGTATATCACTATGAATTTGATTATTTTCCTGAACATAAATTGAAATATTCGAATCAAGAAAATGAAGCTTCTGTTCTTGCAAATCTATTTACAGGTGATGTTAGAGATTTTTTATATGTAGACAAAGAAGAAATTAATGAGGGCGTCTATTTTGTTCCTGCGTGGTGGTATCCTGGATGGAATAGTGAAGGAAAAATTTTACCAAAAGTGGCTTATTCCTTTTTAGGACAACCTGAAAGTTTTGAAAATTACAAATATACACTTCCAGGATTTCCTTTTTCGTTTTACCTAAGCATGTCAGCATTCTTGTTAATTTTTGCCTTTTTCTTTATTAAGATTTAGAATATATTTAAGTTAAATGGAGGTTTTATGAGCTCAGTAGATATTAAAAACAAAGTAACGAAAGATATGACAATTTCATCAATTATTGAGAAGTATCCTTATGCTGCAGATTCTTTAAAAGCAAGAGGCATTCATTGTGTCGGTTGTGGTGTCTCTAGTTTTGAGACCCTTGAGCAAGGCGTTTTAGGCCACGGGAGAAAAAAGGAAGAGTTAGAAGAAATCCTCAATGAAATTAATTTGATGATTGAAGAAATGTCAGATGCTATTTTTGTTGTTACAGATAGAGCATCCAAAGTGATATTAGAGACAATGAAAGAAGAGGATGATGCATATATTGGTTTACATATCAAGGTTAACACTACATGTAATTGCACTTTTGAATATCATTTTAAATTCATTAAAGATTTCAATGAGGATGATTTTCTTGTTGAGCAGAATGGGCTGAAAATCTCTATCGAGAAAGATTCTTTGCCAATGATCAAAGGTACAAGAATGGATTATGTGATGAGTGTTCAAGGGGCTGGATTAAAGCTTTCAAATCCAAACAGTCCTGAAGGTGCTGGTTGTGGTTGTGGTAGTGGAGGGAGTTCTTTTTCATAATGACACATGTCATTTGTGAACCATGTGTTGATACAAAAGATAGAGCATGCATTGATGCTTGTCCCGTTGATTGTATTCATCCTAGGGAAGAGGATGATGATGGAGAGGTTCAAGTTTACATAGATCCAGATACATGCATTGATTGTGGTGCATGTGTTTCTGTATGTCCAGTTGAAGCGATATATCCTGAAGAAGATATTCCTGATGAGTGGATTGGATACATAGAAATAAATAAAAAATATTTCGAATAAGCATGAATCTTAACTGGAATCAATTAGCCACTAAAGGTGGAAGGATATTGTTTTTTGTCATAGATGGTGTTGGTGATTTGCCGGACAATGAAAAAAAAACTCCATTGAGCCATGCAAAAACACCTTATCTTGATTCAATTTCAAAAAAAAGCTCGATGGGTATGCATCTTCCAATTGGAGAAGGTATTACCCCCGGTTCAGAAATGGCACATATGGCTCTTTTTGGTTTTGATCCAGTTAAGCATGCTACTGGAAGAGGTGTTTTTGAAGCCCTTGGTTTAGGTTTTGATTTAATGCCAGGGGACCTGGCTGTTAGAGGCAATTTAGCCTTTTTTGAAAACGGAAAAGTTGTAGATAGAAGGGCAGGAAGGATAAAAACAAGAGATGCTCTCAAAATTTTAAATAAAATTTCTAAGATAGATATTGAGGGCTGTAAAGCAATTCTTATCCCCGGGAAAGGTCATAGGTTTTCAGTTGTTTTTCGCGGAGAGGGTTTAAATGGGCCTTTGCCAGGAAATGATTCTGGAAAAACAGGTGTTTTTCCTGAATTTCCTACTGTAGGAAGTGATTTTAGACGATCTAGGCTTGTTATGTCTGCATGGACTCAGTTTGCTAATAATTTAATTGAAAATGAGAAAAAAGCAAATGGGGTCCTTCTCAGGGGTGCAGATGTTTTAAGGCCTATTCAAACGATGGAGAGAAAACATTTGATTACATGCAAAGCTATAGCAAACTATCCTTGTTATATAGGTGTTGGAAGATATTTAGGGATGGATGCAAAAAAATACCCAAACGATATGGATTCAAGAATAAGAGAAGCTGTAGGTTCAAAAGAAGATTTTGTTTTTTTTCATTACAAGGATACGGATGCTGCTGGAGAAGATGGAAATTTTGAAAAAAAGACACTATGTGTTGAAGAAGCTGATTTGATATTAAGAAAAATTATGGAAAAATCAAATTTCGATGTTCTTGTTGTTACAGGAGATCACTGTACTCCATGTTGTTACAGGGGTCATTCTTGGCATCGAGTCCCTCTCCTGATTTATGGTGGAAGAGCTAGAGGTGATGGTCTTCCAAGATTCTCTGAAGAAGAGGCAAAGAAAGGGTCTATTGGTTCTATATACGCTAAAGAAATAATGCCAATAGTTTTAGCTCATGCATCAAGATTGAAAACTTATTTAAGTTAAATGGAATCTTCATCAAATATAGTTTTTTGGCAGATTAATGGTTTTTTAACTTTATCTTGGTTTATTTTTGTTCTTTACAGAAATGATTATGTTAAAAAAATTAAAAAAAATGATTTTGAAAAAGCAAAATTTCTTGAGAATTTTTTGAGAAAAACCGAAATATCTTTGATGACCATTGTGCCAATTTCTGCTTCAGTGATTCTTTTTTTTGAAAATCCTATTTTCATTTCATACATAATAAATTCTTCAGCCGTTAAGAACAAGCTTCTAATTGTGATTCTTGCGATATTAACTGAGGCTGCAAGCCTTAAGTTTTGTACAAAAGTTTCTTACGAGATAGAAAATGAAATTGGAGATATTCAAAAAGCAAAAAAACAATGCTTTAGATGTGATTTGATTTTGTTGATTTTTCTTTTTTTTCTTATATTCTTCCCAACCTCATTTCTTTCAGAGATTTTGGCTACTTTCGGCTGAATAAAAATCAAGTTTAGAATTTTATCAGATGGAGGTTTTTTTTTATGTATTCTTTTATTCTTTCTTTTCTTTTTTTTGTTGACATGTTCAAAGACGATTTTTCAATTATTCCAAGACCGAATGAAATCTCATTCTCAGATGAGGAGTTTTCTTTTGATGAAGATGTTAAATTTTGGGTTTGGGGAGGCAGGGCTTCGATGGATTGGAAAGTTTCTCATGCTGAAGAAAGGAAAATAACAGAAGATGCTTTGGATTATTTTTTTGATATTTTAAATATTGACTTAGAGACTTCTTTTACTGGACATTGGTTAAGTGATCCAAAACCGATTTCGCCAAAAGAGAGTCGTCTTCATGAAAAAACGAAATTTGTTTATTTCGGTTGGATTGATGATGAATCCATTGGAGATGAAGGATATATTATTAATATCAATTCACACTATGTAGAAATTTTGTCAAATTCTCCTGAAGGTTTTTTTTATGCTACACAAACTATAAGGCAATTACTTCCTTTAAAAGGTTGTCCCGTTCAAAGCTGTGTTCTGCCCGGCTTGAAAATCAAGGACAGTCCAAGATTCAAATGGAGAGGAATGCATTTGGATGTTGGAAGGCATTTTTTTACTGTTGATGAAATCAAGAAGTTTTTAGATTTGTTGGCATTTTATAAATTCAATAATTTTCATTGGCATCTCACGGAAGATCAGGGTTGGAGAATTGAGATTAAAAAGTGGCCAAGGCTTACTGAGTTCGGAAGTTGTAGAGAAGAGTCTCCGAAAAGAGGAAACAGAAATATTGGTGATGGTGTTGAGTATTGCGGCTTTTACACACAAGCTGAAATTAGTGATGTTGTCAAATATGCTGAGAAATTATTTATAAATATTGTTCCTGAAATTGAAATACCTGGGCATTCTTCAGCTGCAATTGCTTCATATCCACAGTTTGGAAATCCAGGTGCTCCTGATAAAGTTATGACAAGGTGGGGAGTCTCAAATGGTGTTTATAACATAAAGAAAGAAACATTTGATTTTTTAGAGGATGTTCTTGATGAAGTTATGGCCCTTTTTCCTTCGGATTTTATTCACATTGGAGGAGACGAGGCTCCAAAAGGTCCTTGGAAAAATAATCCGGATGTTCAGGAATTTATAAAAAAAGAAGGTCTTGGAGATGAGCATGGTTTACAAAGTTGGTATATCAAGAAAATAGAATCTTTTCTCAATTCAAATGGTAGACGTTTAATTGGATGGGATGAGATTCAAGAAGGAGGCCTCGCTCCGAATGCAGCAATGATGGTTTGGCGAAGTTGGCAATATGGAATAGATGCTGCTAATAAAGGTCATGACATCGTTATGTCCCCAACATCTCATTCTTATTTTGATTATTATCAAGGAGATTCAGAAAATGAACCGGAAGCTATTGGGGGATATTTGCCACTGAAAAAAGTTTATTCTTTCGAACCTGTTCCTGAAGAGTTGAAAGGAGAACAGGTTAATCGGGTTCTAGGTGCACAAGGTAATTTGTGGACTGAGTATATTTACAATTGGGATAAGCTTATGTATATGGCTTTTCCTCGGACTGCTGCAATGGCTGAAGTTGTTTGGACTTTGCCCGAGAGAAAAGATTATGATGATTTTTTAAAAAGATGGCAAAAGGGTTTACGAAAGCTTGATGGGATGGGTGTTAAATACAGAGAATTATCTGAAGATGATTTTTAATATTGTGGATTCCATTTTTTTCCAAGTATGCATTTTTCTTTAGCGCCCGTTAATTCTGGTTGGCTAATTTTTATATTTTCATTTGCCATTTTTGCGAGAAAAGCAAAAAGATATGCTTCTCTTGAGTCTTTGAGAGGGTCTATTTTTATTTTTGTATTTTTTCCAAGTTTTGATTCAAACATTTCCATTAAGCCTTTATTGAAAATACCTCCCCCTGAGAAGTGTGCTACAGCAGGTTCTTCTTTGCAGTTAACCTGTATCCATTTTTTTAATTCCAATGCTATTCCCTCAGCAGCTGAAGCTAGTTGATCTTCGGTCTTCATTTCTTTAATTTCTGAAAATGTTTTTTCAAGGCTTTTCTTCCATTCAGAAACATGAGTGCTTTTAGGAGGTTTTTTGCGATGAAATGTATCTTTAAATATCATTAACGGTTTTTCTGAAGGTTTTCCTTTTAATGTTAGTTTTCCATTCTCGTCAAAGTTCATATTTTTATTTTTACACATTGAATCCAAAAGGTAATTGCAGACAGATATGTCTGAAGAAACTATTTTTTTTTCAGAGATATAGGTTGCATTCATTATTCCTCCTAAGTTAACCCTTAAGACAACATCTCCATCCCATTGATGTTTGTCTATTATTGAGGCTAAAGGAGCTCCTTGCCCTCCCATTTTTATATCATTTGATCTAAAGTCACTCCAGACTGGCAATCCTGTAGAGTTTGAAATCAGTTGAGGGTCTCCGACCTGCAGGGTCCATCCGAGTTCTGGTTTGTGTGCTGCTGTTTGTCCATGAAAGCCTATTCCTTTCACATTTATTCCCTTTGTTATTTTTAAAGCTGTCTCTGCAAAATGATTTCCCATTTTTTTTTCCAAAGAAGGATCCTTTTTTATTGGTGTTGGGTTGTTTTTTTGAAAATTTTCAAATTCTTTTTTTAACTCGTTTGGCCAAGGGTTATTTATTTTTTTTATTATTTTTGGAGATTTTTCAAGATCTATTAAGGAAGCTGAAGCAGCATCCATACTTGTTCCTGAAAGCAATCCAAGCCAAAGTTCATTCATTTTTGATTATCTCTTCAAGATTTTTCTTTTTTAGAAGATCACTGGCTTTTTCCGAATTGATGTCTAATTTTTTAATCAATATTGATTTTTCAAGATTCCATTTATTTTTCTTTAAAGTATTTTCAGATTCTTTTTGGTTTAGCCCAGTTGTTTTGCTGAGTATTTTTATTGCTCTTTTCCTAAGTTTTTTATTTGTTGGTTTGATTTTTATCATCTTTCCTTCGAAGACATTGCCGAGAATTGCAAAAGATGTTGTCGATATTGCGGTTAGAACAGATCTTGCTATACTTGCTGAGGCCATCCTGGTGCTTCCTTCTAGCCATTCTTTTTCAACATGGATTTCAATACATATATCAGAATTTTTTTTTATCAGGCTGTTTTTTTGGTTTACTATCGAAATTGTTTTGCATTTATATCTTTTTGCTTGTTTTAAAAATTCATTTGTCCAAGGTGTTGAACCGCTTGCACTTAATCCCAATACTAGGTCTTTTTTACAAAGTTGTAATTTTTTTGAGATTTCATATGCATCGTTTATGTCATCTTCACTTCCTTCTATAGCTTTACAAAATGCTCTTTTACCACCTGCTATAAACGATTGAACTCTTGAAGAATCTAATCCAAAAGTAGGTGGTATTTCTGCTGCATCTGCTGCTCCAATCCTTCCGCTTGTACCTGCTCCAATATAAAAAATTCTTCCATTTTTTTCGATTGATTCAACATAAGATTCAACAGCTTTTGAAATTTCTATTTCAGCTTCGTCTATTTGTTTTCTGTATTTGTTTTCGTTAAGAAATATTTCTTTTAATGTGGCACCTATTTTTTTATTCAAATTCAAAACTTTTCTAATAGTAATTTTAGAATCAAATCATTGTGTCTAGAAGTTTAAATTTAAAGGTTTCAAAAATATTATCAAGATTAGCAGATTCAAAAGAGTTAATTGGAGAAAACCCTTTTAAAGTAATAGCTATAAGAAAAGCTTCAGCTACCATAAAGAATTTAAATGATTCTTTAGAGCTTATTCAAAACTATAAAAAAATCCCAGGGATAGGAATTTCAATTTCAGAAAAAATATCAGAAATAGTTTTAACAGGAAGGTTAAAAGAGATGGATGACCTTGACGAAAGAATTCCAAGGTCTTTTTGGGAGTTTTCAAAAATTCGAGGCTTGGGGATAGGTTCAATGAAAAAACTTTTTATGAAAAAGATTTTTACTTATGAAAAATTGAAGAATTTTATTCTTCAGAAGGATTTTGATTTTTTTTCAAAAACTCAAAATGAAAACATAAGAAGAGGAATCAAATTTTACGAGAGAAATAGAGGAAAGTTTTTGCTTTATGAAGGGTATGACCTTTTTTCCAAAATAAAAAAAGAGAATCCTGATTTTGAATTTAAAAAAACCGGTTCTTTGTTAAGGTGCGATGAGGTTTTGGATTCTATAGAGGTTATTTGTATTTGTGAAAAAGAGAGGAAGATTAAGGATTTGTTGGAAAAGTTTTCTGGAAGAGAGAAAAATGGTGTAATTAGAGGCTTTTATGGAAAAAGAAATTTAGATATTTTTTTATCTAAAAAATCAAATTTTGGAACTGTGTCTTTGAAAACCTCTTCATTAGAGGTTCACTTGAAAGATATCGATTTATTTGAATCTGATTCGGAGAAAGATATATACAAGATGAATGGGTATGATTTTATTCCTCCAGAATTGAGAATATGGGGTGCATCTGAATTCAAAAAAAAGGTTCCAAATTTAGTGGATATTGATGAAATTTTTTCTGATATGCATATGCATACAAACCAGAGTGATGGTATAAATTCAATAGATGAGATGGTTAAAGCTTCAGCTCAAAGAGGTTATCGAAGAGTTGCGATAACAGACCATAGTCAAGCTGCTTCTTATGCAGGTGGTTTGAAAGAGGATGAATTAATGAATCAGTATTCTTATATCAAAAATAAAAATTGGCCTATTGATGTTTTTTCAGGAACTGAATGCGATATATTGAATGACGGTTCTCTTGATTACGAAGATGCTGTTTTGAAAAAGATTGACTGGGTAGTTGCGAGCATCCATCAGAATCTAGAAGGGGATCAGACAGAAAGAGTTTTAAAAGCTTTAGAGAATGAGAACATCAATGTTCTTGGCCATGCAACCGGAAGAAGACTTTTGATAAGGGACGGGTATCATCTTGATTGGAGTAGGGTTTTAGATAAACTTTCACAAACAGATATAGGTTTAGAGATCAATGGAAATCCTGAAAGGCTTGATGTAGATGCTAAAGTTGCAAGAGAGGCAGCTAGATTAGGGATTAAATTGTCTCTGAACACGGATGCACATTCAATAAACCACTTAGATTTTATGGAAATGGCCCTAAATCAGGCTAGAAGAGCTGGCCTAGAAAGGTCATCACTATTGAATTTATAGTTAATAAACCTAAAATAATATAAATGCTTTCATTCGAGATAAGAAAAAAGTTTATAAATTATTTTCAAAAAAAGAATCATATTGTTCTTGAAAGTTCTCCATTGCCAATAAAAGGGGATCCAACCCTTCTTTTTAATGCTGCTGGAATGGCTCCTTTAAAACCATATTTTTTAGGGATAGAAGAGCCTCCAGGTCAAAGGTTGACAAGTTGTCAAAAATGTATAAGAACCATTGATATAGACTCCGTTGGAAAAACTCCAAGACATTGTACTTTTTTTGAAATGCTTGGAAATTTTTCTATTGGTGATTATTTTAAGAAAGAGGCAATTGGTTTTTCTTGGGATTTTCTTTTAAACGAGTTGAATTTAGATAAAGAAAATTTATGGGTTACCGTTCATCAAGATGATTCTGAATCAGCAGACATTTGGATTAATGATATTGGTTTTCCTGAGAAAAAAATATTGTTTTTGAATGAAGATAATTTTTGGTCAATGGGTCCAACAGGACCATGTGGGCCTTGTTCAGAAATTTTTTATGATTTTGGAGAGCATGTAGATCCAGGGAAAACACCTTCAGAAAATTCTGAAAGATTTATGGAAATTTGGAATTTAGTTTTTATGTCCAAAAATAAAACTAAAGATGGAAGTCTTGAAAATTTGCCATCTAAAAATATTGATACTGGAATGGGTCTTGAAAGAATAACTGCTGCTGTTCAAGGTAAGAGCAGTGTTTTTGAAACTGATATATTTAAGGAATCTTTGAGTTTCTTAAATTCAATATCCATGAATGAAAATCTAGAAAGCAAAAGGATTGTTGTTGACCATCTTAAAAGTTCTGCATTTTTGATAGGAGATGGGGTTCTTCCTTCAAATGTTGGAAAAGGCTATGTTCTTAGGAGGATTTTGAGACGAGCAATAAGAGCAGGAAGGATACTGGGAATAAAAGGTCCTTTTCTTAAAGGTTTATTACCAAGCATTTCAGCTTACGAAGATGTTTATAAGGATCTTAAAAAACAAAAGAGCTTTATAGCAGGTGTTATAGAAGGAGAAGAAGAATCTTTTAAAAAAGCTATAGGAAGAGGAGAAAGAGAACTTGAATCTAGGCTTTCTGATTCAAAGAAAAAAATTATATCTGGTGATATCATTTTTGAAATGTACGATACTTATGGTTTGCCTCTAGAGATATCCGAAGACATTGCTTCTGTTAGGGGCATGAAGATAGACCATGAAGGTTTTCAGAATTCTCTAGAGAAACAAAGGCAAAGGTCTCAGTCAGATAGATCTAAAAAAGGAAGTTCTTGGACTTATCTTGGAAAAAATGTCCAAACAGTTAGAAAGGAGAAAGATTCTCTTTCTTCTTGTGTGAAGAGTATTGCTTCAAAAAATAAAAATACGAGAATAATATTAGATAAGACTTGCTTTTATCCAGAAGGTGGTGGACAGATAGGAGATAGTGGTGTTTTTTTAAATTCATTAAATGAAAAAGTTTTCAATGTAGAAAGTACTTTTTGGGATAGAGGAAAGCTTGTTCATGAAGGTCAGAAAATCAAGGAAATAAATTTGAATGAAAATTTAAAAATTCAAATTAATACAGAAAATAGACGAGGCTGTGAACGAGCACATACTGCAACCCATTTGCTACATTCAGCTTTAAGGGTTCTTTATGGTGAATCTGTTATCCAAGCTGGAAGTTTGGTTGAGAAAGATAGGCTAAGGTTTGATGTTACTTTGGACAACTCTATATCTGATAAAGATTTGCTTGAAATACAGTCCATTGTCTCTAATTGGGTTTTCTCAAACAATATTGTAGATATTTCGCATACTTCTTTGAAGGATGCAAAATCCATGGGAGCAATGGCTTTGTTTGGAGAAAAATACAATTCTGAAAATGTCAGAGTTGTAAAGATCTCAGATTTTAGTATCGAACTTTGCGGCGGCACTCATGTAAAGAATACTGCTGAAATTGGTTCATTTTTGATTACAAATTTTTCATCCATTGCCCAAGGTGTTAAAAGATTTGAAGCCGTGACAGGTTCTTCTTCTCATGATTTGGCAGTGAGTTCTTATGGTTCAATAAGTAAGTTTTCAAATAAATGGAGCATAAATAGAAATAATTTTGAAAACAAAATATCTTCAATGGAAGAAGAGCTAAAAGATTTGAAGAAAAAAATCAAAATTCTAAATCTTTCAAATATTGGATCAATTCATAACGATTTAATTGATTCTGCGAAGGTTGTAAATGGAGTGAAAGTTGTTTTTTCAAAGAATATTGACAAAGATATTTTGGTAGATCTTGGGAAATCTTTTTGTTCAAGTAAAGAGAAGGTTATAGCATTGCTTTCTAATGGTTCGGAAAAATTTAATTATTGTATTTCTATTTCTGAAACCCTAGTTGAAGAAGGTTTAGATGCTTTAAAAATTCTTAAAAATATTTCAAATTTTATCTCTGGTGGCGGTGGGGGAAGGAAAAATTTTGTACAAGGTGGTGGAACTAGAAGGAAAGGATTAATTTCATCTGTTGAGTTTATAGAAAAAAATTTAAAATGAAAAGAATTTTATCTTGCGATGTTGGCACTAAAGTTCATGGTTTTGCACTATCTGATCTTTCTCAAAAACTCGTAACAAAAACTTGGACAAAAAAAATTAGAGCATCTTCTTCTAGTGTTATTTCAGAAGAGGCTTTAGAACAAGATGTTGATTTGATAGTTTTAGGCCTTCCTTTAAGAATGAGTGGAGGAGATTCAGATATGTCAATTCATGTCAGAGAAATAGCAGAAAATTTAAAGTTCAATGGTTTTAAAGTTGATTTTATAGATGAAAGATTAACCACTGATAGAAAATTAGACAGTGTTAAAAGAAATGAAAGTTCAGCAAAGATTATTTTAGAAATGGCTTTGAAGAAAAAAATCTATTATCAAGATTGATTCAGTATCAATAATACAAAAAGACTAATTGAGATAAGTCCAATAATTTTTTTAATATTCTTTTTTTGAATCGTGCCAAGTATGTATATAAAAGTTCCAGCAATTGCTGCCAATGCCATTTCATTCCCATTCTTTATTGCAACATCCATGTTTCCAGTTATTGTTACAAAAGGCATAGCGATTAGAGGGTTGATTATGTTTGATCCAATCAGGTTTCCTGAAACCATATCCAGATTTTTCTTTTTTATTGCTGCAAAAGTAACTGTAAGTTCAGGTAAACTTGTTCCAAAACCTAAAATTAAACCTGAAAAAACATCAGACCAGCCGAATTTTTCTGAAAAAGAAATTGCTCCTTCTACAGCCATGTTTCCACCAGTCCATAAAAGAAATACAGATAGGAGTATATAGGTTAAAGATTTAGTTTCCAGGGTTGTTGATTTTTTGTTTTTTGTTTTTTTGCTTGGGAATAATGTTTTTGAAAAGAAGATATATATGAGGATCAGAATAATTGATTCAGATTGTGTAATTCTGGAATCTGAACAAAAAAAATAAAGAATTATTGGAGCTATTATTGCTAGGTAATTGCTAATTTTTTTATATTTTTTTTCATGGACTCCAAACAGCAATGCGATTCCTCCTATCAACAAAGCATTAGACGAATTGCTTCCATAGACATTACCTAATGCGATGTCCGCTTCTTTTTCAATCCCACTTGCAATATTTGTAAATATTTCAGGAAGGCTTGTCATGATCGCTATTAGAGATAATCCAATTGTGAGGTTTGAAATTCCAAATTTTTTGGATATTTTTTCAGAAGTTGTAATTGCAATTTCCCCACCTATAATTAACAAAATTATTCCAAGGATAACTTGCATCATTGTGTCTCAAGTTCCTTTGATGCATAGTTAATAGCTTGTTTTGAGTTAGTTATTTTTTCAGATATCTGAAGGTCTGTTATCTTTTTCAAAACCTTTCCAATCTTTGGTCCTTCTTTGTATCCTATTCGGATTAAATCTTCACCATTCAAAAGTGGTTTTGGCATTATTTTTTCTTTTTTAAGAAAAAATGATTCAAATAGAAAATCATGAATTTTTAAATGACTTTTTGTCAATATTTCTTTTGTAACTTTTTTAGGGTATGCACTCGCATCAGCTAAATCAAGAAAGATAAAAAACAATGAAAGATCTCCTAAGTCTCTAAAAAATTTATTTGTTGCTTTTTTTGTTGGTTCTCTTTCGTTGTTGGCAAGTTGAGAGACCCTTAGGTGATTTGAGATAATTTTTTCAATGCCGTTTTTTTCTTCATTTGAAAATTTTAGTTTTTCAATATCTTTTTTGATTAATTCAAAACCAATTTGTGCATGTTTAGGGTATGTTATTTTTGATTCTTTTACACATATCGTTTTAGGTTTTCCAATATCATGTAGAAGGGTTCCAAGATACATCCACCATTTCGGTTTAGTTATTTTTTCAAATTGACTAGCCCATCTAGGGTAATGTTTTCCTGGGGAGGAAGTAATTTTTTTCAAGTTTCCAAGAGTTTTTAGAGAATGTTCTTGAACATTCATTTTTGAAATTGAATTTGCTTTACATTCTTTTGTTTTTATCCATTCTTCAAATAAGATTTCAAAGATTTCTGTTTCTATCATTAGTTTAGCAAAATTAGTTGAATTTATATTAAAACCTTTTTTAAGTTCACTTCTTATCCTTTCTCCAGGACAATTCATTATCAGATGCTTGTTTTTTTTGATCTCTTTCTTCAAATCTTTATCAAAAGAAAATTTATGTTTTGAAGAAATCCTTAGAGCTCTAAAGATTCTTACAGGGTCGTTTTTTATGGATTCTTTTTTTGAATATTTTATTTTTTTATTTTCAATATCTTTTATCCCTTTCAAAGGGTCAAAAAATCCAAATTTTTTATTCCATGCAATTGAATTTAGAGTAAAGTCTCTTCTTAAAAGATCTTTTTCTATGCTATTTTCGAAATAAGTTATATCAATATTTATTTTCTGGGATTGAAATCTTAAAGTTTGAAATTTTTTGTTAACTTTATGACTTTCGCCGTATTTTTTTGTAAAAATTTTTTCTATTTCGTCTTTGTGTTTTATGTTGGCTGTAATATCTATTTCTTTTATATCTTTCTTTTTATTTACGATTATCTCTCTTATTGCTCCGCCTACAATCCAGGCATCTTCTAGTTCGTGAAAGCTTTCCGGTAGATGTTTTTTAATCTTTTTTTCGATTACCGCATACAGGTCATTCAAAAGCATTTAATCGAAAGAGAAAAATGACATTTGTGCTTTTTTGTTTACGATTCTTATTTCGTAAATCCATTCATTTTCCATATCTATAATCCATCCCGGTAATTTTTTTTGCAATCTTGAAAATGCATCATTGATGTCTCCTTCCAGTGTTGCTTGTTCGAGAGTGCCATTTTCCCAAAGGTTATGTGGGGTGCTACGTGCTAGAAGATTGCCGCCAAAGGATTTAATTTCATCATAAGAAGGATTTTTGTTTTTTTGTTCAAGTTTCCATATTCTCTTTATTTTCCCCAAAAGTCTTGCGAAAGATTGCCCTAAGGGAATTTTTTCCCACTTTTGTCTTTCTGGTTTTGAAAATATTTTTCTTTTTTCAGAATAGAAGTTGATTATTTTTGTTTTTTGTTCAAGGAGTATGCCCCATTTGTTTTTTCCAGCTCCTTCTATTGGTTTTGACTTAAGGTTTTTACATCCGATCCTCTCTCCAGAATTGCTTTTCAAAATCATAAAAAAAGAAGGAGATTCTCTAAGGTCTTCACATTTTTTTGGAGGAATACCTTCAAATTCTATAAAAGCTTCTATTAAGGGCTCTATTACCATAGGAGCCTCTTCTTTTTTATCTATTAGTAGAAAACTTATTAAGAAAATCAATTTCATTAACTTTCTTTTGGTGAGTCCCAGTCGATTGTTGTTGTTGGGAAAGCGAAATCAAGACCTAG
>MDTE01193092.1_pt1 | contig 16107 bp, 16 predicted proteins | sample 811231 | NCBI WGS metagenome assembly MDTE01 (sample SAMN05326651, study PRJNA326480) | marine metagenome | isolation source: seawater | place: Indian Ocean: Red Sea | collected 2010
ATAATGCGAGTAGGATTGCCACGATACTTCTTTGGATTGACTGGTTTGTACAGTCCAGTATATGCCATAAATATATAAGATCCCACGATTATATTTAGCGGTGGCAAAAGGTATTAAAGACTTTATGACAAGAATCGCCAATAGAGGCGGGATGTCTTTGACTACTGGATTTGATGTTGAATTTTCATTTCCCAACGCAGGAGAAGGATATTTTTCTGGAGGACCATATTATACGGGGGAAGATAAGACGTTAGTTACATTATTGTGTGATGAGGCACAGTTGCCAAATGTACAGTCTGGAGTTGCTCAAGTTAGTGGAAGATTCTTAGGTGAAGGACCAATTTATTACCCTCATACAAGAATCTACACAGATTTTAGTCTTGGATTTCTACTTGATGGAAATTTGACAGCATTAAAGTTTTTTAATGACTGGTATGAGTATATTTTTAAAGACGAAACAACTGGTCATACTCTTTCTGGAGCAGATGCTCAACCACGACCTACTAATCGTGTTAATCGCCTCCGATTCCCCGAAACTTATACTTGCACTGCAAAAGTAAGGAAGACTGAACCTGATAAGAATTCTTATGAAGGTAGAGTTCCTGCAATTTATATGTTAGAAAATTGCTATCCTTATTCTATTGATGCTGTTCCTCTAGCATATGGATCGTCTCAGGTTACTAGACTTACGGTTAACTTTTACTATACTAGACATACAGTATCATATAGTCAGGCTTCTGGACCAGGATTTTATAGATCAAGTTCAGTTGGAGATGGTATGGATCCAGTATGACCACGAAAATTGACTTTTTGATTCCGCAAAACTGGGAAAATTTTTCCCGCTAAATTTGGGGTCAAAAAGTCGCGCTAAATATACATATGACCTGAGGTAATTATTATGGCATTGCCAAAACTGGGATATCCTACATTTGAGTTGGAATTGCCCTCTACGGGAAAAACGGTAAAATACCGACCTTTTCTCGTAAAAGAAGAAAAAGTACTATTGATCGCATTAGAGTCAGAAGACGAAAAGCAGATTACTAATGCAGTAAAAGATTTAATCAAAAATTGCGTTATTTCAAGAATTAAGGTAGAGCAACTACCTTCCTTTGACCTGGAATATTTGTTTTTGAAAATTAGAGGTGCTTCTATTGGAGAAGTCATTAATCTAACTGTCACATGTCAAGATGACAATGAGACGCAGGTTGAAGCAAATATCAATATTAATGATGTTGAAGTTTTGAAACCCGAAGGGCATGATCGTAAAATCATGTTTGATGATGAATTTGGCATTATCATGAACTACCCTAGTATGAAGCAATTCATTGATAGGGAGTTCTTGAAGAAAGATATGAAGACTGAAGAAGTGTATGATTTTATCGCTCAGTCTATTGATCAGATCTTCCAAGGCGAAGATGTCTATGATTCTTCAACCACATCTCCAAAAGAATTCAGAGAATTTGTAGAAAGTTTGACTACGAAGCAATTTGAAAAAATCCAACAGTTTTATGTTACTGCGCCAAAACTTAGTCATACATTTAGTGTAACCAATCCAAAAACTGGAGAGGAGAGTACATACGTTATTGAGGGTCTACAGAGTTTTTTCGCATAGCACTCTTTCAGAATAATCTGGAAGGGTATTATAGAATGAATTTTGCCCTCATGCAGTACCATAAATATAGCTTGACTGAGATTGAAAATTGGGTTCCTTGGGAGAGAGAAGTTTACACTACTTTCCTCATGCAATACCTTGAAGAAGTCAAACAAAAACAGGAACAAGCTAAAAAGTAAATGATTGGCGCTGCTGCTAAAATTTTAGGATCAACTCTTACCAGATATGTTGGTGGTGTCATAATTAACGCTGCTCTCTCTGGTTCTAACCAGCAGAATAGAAAAGACACTCAGGGTCTTGAAGATTCAACTCCTGGTACATTGTCCCAATCTGCAGTTTCTACTGAAACTGGTGGGATGATTTTTGATAAAGTTTTAGGTAAACCAACTCCTAAAGGGAAACCCACTAAGTTAGAAGTTCCTGAACCTGCAAAAGTACCAGAACAAAAGGTAGATTCCAATAAAGAGTTAGAAAAAGCAGCAGCAGATTTACTAAATGATCCAGATTCTCTATCTGTAAGTGATGCAGAATTAAAAAACCATGTTGTCAAAATTTTTGGCGGTGGTATTTTGCCGTTGTTAATTAGAACTGAAGCAAAGGCAGTTGACGCGGCAAATAATGTTAGAGCATTAAATCAGAATCTTCTAAACACTCAAAGTGTTTTTGTTGATCAAAATAATATCTTAGCGTCTAAGTTAGACCAGATCTTAGATATTTTTGGTGATCAATTAGAGTATCAAAAGCAAGTAAAGGATCAAGCACAAGCGCAAAGAAGACTTGATAAACTTGCACAAAAGCAAGATGAGAGTAGTGTTAGAGCATTTTTAGCAACTACTGATAGCAAGAAGAAGGGACAAATTCTATCTAATATGATGGATGGTCTTGGCGCTGCTAAACTCATCAATAAACTTCAGGGGTTAGAAAAATTAGGAAAATCTACCAGAGATATTATATCAAGTATTGGTAAATTTAAGACTGCTGCACTTATAGATCCCGAGGGGAAGGCAGTAGGAGAGTTTTTAAATACACAGGCAAGGAAAGCTGATGTCCTTGGTAGAAGGGCAGATGCAAAAAAAGCAAGAGAAGCAAGAAGAGTAGCAGAAGCTGCAGAAAAAGCAGCAAAAAAGAAAGCCAAAGAAGCATCTCTTAGAAAACTTGCCGATGCATTAGGAATTGAGAAAATTTCCGATCTCTATGGCGAATTGAAAATGGGGGGTATTGGTGCCCTAGAAGACATGTATGAGTCGGGATTTATAACTCCTGGTGAAATGAGTGAATTTCGTGATGCTGCAAGAAAAATTGGACTTGATGTATCAGATCTTCCAGACCCAGTTCCTAATTGGGAAAAACCACCAACTGGCGAACTGAAACCGACAAGACAAAATGTTCCCACGCTAGAGGAAGGTAAAGTAAAGAAAAAACCTCTTAATCCCAAGAAACTTAATGCAGCAAAAGTAAATCCAAAGCAAGCAACAGCAGCAGTAGATAAGATGCTGCAAACTCCAAAGGGTGCTGCTAAAATTATGAAACCTAAAGGACTTGCCAAAGGTTTTGGAAAGTTAATTCCTGGTATTGGAGCTGCTATTGCACTCGGAGAAGCAGCATATAGATTTGGTGAAGGTGATGTTGCTGGTGGTATTATGAGTATTGGATCTGCCATTCCTATTTTGGGATGGGGATTTGTTGCAGCAGATATTGCTCGTGATTTTGGTTTTGATCCTCTCAACACACTTCCCAAAGATCAATATGAAACAGGAACTGGACTGACAAAACCAGGAACAGCAATTCTTCATGGAACAGAAGCAGTTATTGGTCAAAATGAACAAGAAGATTTGCTTGGTTCTTATAGAGAATCTATTGATCTTATCGGTTCTAATTTAGTATCGGTATCAGTTGCTCTTGGTGATGCTACTGGAGATTCTTCTGCAATCAATTCAATTATTAAAAAGAGTGGATTGACATATGATATTGTACCAATGTCATTGAGCACTGATATTGGTAGACATAGACCTATCGGTACTGTTACGGAAGAGAGATCTGCAAATCCTATTTCTGCTTTAAAAGATTTGTTTTCGGGATCAGAAAATACTAATATTGAGGAAAATCAGAATAGTATATTGGATGAACTTATAGAGAAAGGAAAAGTAACTCCGCTAGAAAGTAACGCACCAATAACTTCTAATCCTCGTCCTAATAGTCAAGCAAATAATAATACAACATCAAATGGTGTTAGAATTGATGAAACTAACGAACCTGGGGGAGATTTTACTCCTGCTGGAGACAATAACCGCGTAATTTATGATGGTGAGGTTGTTGAAATTGGTCATCAATATAATCCAAATGCAATAGGGGGCGACAGGCGGCAGGGTGCTGGGTATGGAACATATGTTGTTGTCAGAAGTTCTCATCCTGACTATGGTAAATATGATGGATTATACGCACACTTCCCAGGCAAAAATTCTATCGTAGTAAAAGTTGGAGATCAAGTTAAGCGTGGCGATATTCTTGGACCCATGGCAACTGAAGCACAATTTGGTGATCCAAACATGAGACCAATTGTTGGTAGTGGCACGGGACCTCATACAAGTTTAGACTTTCTGCAAGTTGGTTCAAACAAAAAACATCCAAATTGGAGAGAATTAACCAGAGGAATTAATTTTAACTTTGGTAATGAACCAAAAACTCAATCAAATGGTGGTGGATATACACCATTGAGTTTAGATAGAGATGGTGCCGCTCTGGAATATGTTGGTGATGATCTAGAATTCTTAGAGGAACTCACTAGAGTATCCAAAAAGTTCAACATTAGGGAAGGAGATCTTCTGGGTCTTATGGCATCAGAATCTTCATTAGATCCAACTAATGATAATGGTGAATATGTGGGACTGATCCAGTTTAGTAAAGATAGTGCCAAGCTTGTTGGTACAACACAATCAGCATTATTGAGAATGAGTCGTGCTGAGCAGATGAAGTATGTTGAGAAATATCTTGAATGGTGGGGACTTCCACGTGGTGCTGATGCTGGTCAGATATATTCAGTTGTTTTTGCTCCATCTCTTGCTAGTGGAGATCCTAATACAGTAATGTATGAACGAGGCACTGGGGCATACAGAGCTAATAGATGGTTAGATACTAATCAAGATGGTGTTATTACTGTATCTGAATTAGGTGGAAGAATTGAGAGAAAGAAGAAAGAGTATGGTATATCAGATGTACTAGGAGACCCTGTTCAACTCCAAATTGAAAAGAACCAAAGAGACAGAGAAAAATTCAAAAATCGTCCAGACTTGTTCTTCGGCACGAATATTTCTCAGGGGCAGAAGGCAGATAATCTCCAGTTGGCAAGTTCTATGACTGAAGAGTCAATGGATGGTCCAATGGTAGCACTTCAGGTTGTTTACGTTAAGAGTGATAATTTCGTTGTTAACAATAACAAGCCTAAATCTAGTAGGGGTAGTGCAAACAACTTCAGCGAACAATATCGCATGGCGGTTCTAGGAGCATAAAATGGCAAAATCTTACACATCTACTACACGTGGAGATTTAACCACATCTATTGCTAGCAAAATTGTTGACTTAATGATGGCTGCTGGCGCAGGCGGTGCAGCAAAAAAGGCAGCAGCGGTGAAGGCAGCCGCAAAATATGGAGTTGAACTAGAAACAATGCCAGGGGAGTTCTTTGCTAAAGAACTTCTGAACGAGATAATTGAAACTGTTATTGGAAAGAAAGCAAGACAATTTGTCTTGCCAGATGAAAATCCCCAAGACGTTATAATGCGTGGTCAGGCAGTTGAAGATCCTCTTATGGGTGTTCCTGCACATTTACGTAATTTACCTGAGTATCAGAACTTAGCAAGTCCTGAAGAAAAGATGTTTAAGTCTCGTCAGGCAACGACGGGATCCAAACCTAAAGGTGGGACATCTAGTAAACCAGTTAAAGTAAAGGATCCTAAACTTGGAGTTTTCTTAACTCAAGTTGCCGATGCTCTAAACAAGTCAGTTTCTTCTCTTAATACAAAACTAGACAATACTGAAACGACAATCATTGCCTCTGAGAAAGGTATTGGTGTCATTGCGAAGCAATTAGAACATAACTCTGATATTTTGGAATCAAAGTTAGATGCTATTGTTGATGTATTGAATCAGCAAGTTAATCTTGCAAAACAGAAAGAAGATAAGTCTGAAATCCAGGCTAAAGTATCAAAGCAGAATCTTGAAGACAACCAATCTGGCGCGACAAGATTTATTCCAGTTGATGGAAAAGATGAGGAAACTGCTAAGGTAAATCGTGAAGAAAATCGTGATGAGATTGGTGCAACTGATGCACAAAGAACAGAGTTTGAAGCACAAGACAGATATAGAGAACCTCCTCAAGCTGAAACTGGAGGTATCTTCTCTGGACCCGATAGTGGATACACAGTTGAACTTCATGGTGATGAGATGGTTGTCCCTCTGGATAACAATTACACTCAAGGAGAACCTAGTGCTGTTGATGGTAAGATAAGACAAGCACCTGAATATGAGATGGGAACACCAATGATTCCCAAGAAAACATCATTCACACCAGAAGTATTTGCAAAATCAGTTGTACCTCAAGTTATTCCAGAAGATCTTACGGAGGAGACTGAAAAACTAAAAGAGGCAATGCAGATTCCAGTAAAATCTGCTGGTATTATTACGATGGGATTATTGAATAGATCTCTGAATGATATGGGTCCTTTAGCTTCTGATGTTGGAAGAGAATTGAAGCAAGTCGGTGATGCATATTCCGATTCTTTTGGTATTCCTAATACCATTGTTGGAGGAATGGTCCGAAGAGGGCAACTAGAGCAAAGGATGCAGATGAAAGATCTGAACTTTAGTTTGCCAAATCAAGGAGGTGAAGAGGAGAAGCGACAATTCAATTTATTCAATCCATTTACATGGTTTGGCGGTGGATCTGGTGGTCCTGGCGGAACAACATATAACAGATATGGTGTAGGTGGTGGCAATCGTGCAAATCTTGCGAGAATGCTAACACCATCATGGTTACCAGGATCTAATTTTGTTAGAAATAGACTTTTGAGAGGAGCTGCTAACCCACTTGGACAAAATGCTGTTAGATCTGGTGCTGCTGGTAGAGTGAGAGTTCCAGTTTATTCTGGGAGATCTGGTTATGGCATGATGCAGAATTCTGCAGGAAGAACTGCATATGCATCTCCAGATTTACGTACTGCAGGTAGTTTCGCACAATCTAATCAGTTAACAAAGGGATCTTCTTCTGTTCCTAGAGGTGGTACTGTTTATGGTGGTAGTTTACCTCAAAGATATCTGGACAAGTATGGTAGTAGATCAGTTCAGGGATTCCGACAAGTAAAAATGTCTAATACTGCTGCTAATAGAGCATTTGGTGCTGCGACAGGAAATCCTTCTAGATTCATAAGACCTTCTGTTCCAAAACCATCTACCAGTGCTTCGGGTTTACTCAATCCAGTTTCATTACTCTTTGAATTGATTAAGGAAGAATTGACTAATCCAAGAGCTGCAGGAATGTATGATCAACTATATGGTCCAAACGCAATGGATCCTAGATTTAGAAGTGTATCTACATATGAGGAGTATCAAAAACTAATGCAATCTGGTGCAGGTGGTACAATACAACCTGCAATTGGTCCCCCACAAGTAACTCGTCCTGATCAAGTTGATCAACGATCAAGAGATGCATTCTATAGTAAGATGAGTGGAGCAATCCAGAACCTTGAACCTATAGTTCTAAATAATTCACAAGGAGCAGTAGTTCCAGATCAAACCGCTGTAAGTCCTATTAGCAGTCAGGGTGACTCTAATCTGGAAATGTTTTATCCAACTTTAAATCAATTCTAATTCATGGCAAGCGAAAGTAGTAACGTTTATGCTTCTAGTTGTGAAGTAAAATCAATCGGACTGTGGAAAGCAGGTGAGGATAATGCACAACCATATGTAAACCTTCTGTATATGGTTTCAGGATTTCAGTATTATGAGGAAATTACATCTCCTGCATATGCTGCAACCATGGTAGTTGTAGATAACTCTGAGAACATTCTTTCTAAAATGCCCATTCAGGGGTTTGAGAAGGTTGTTGTACAAGTTGAACATTTTGGAACAGAATACGAGTATAACTTTCGTATTGCAAATATAGTAAACAGAACAACAGCAGATAGGCAAAGCATCTATACATTATATTTGTTGTCGGAAGAGGCATTATATAATGAAGGTATTCGTGTTAATAAAATTGAGTTGGGAACTCCATCTGAAATTGTATCTAAAGTATTGAAAGAGTATTTGTCAGTAGATGCTACGGGTTTAGATATTGAAGAGTCTCAGGGTAGAATTAAACTTCTCCCCACTAAAAAGACTCCGTTCGCATTGATTAGATCATTGCAATCAAAAACTATATCAAAGAAAGCAGTAACACCAAAAACATCGGAGAAGTCTCGTTCTACTCCAATTTCAACGGTAAAGTCTGATGTTGGTTCCGACGCTCAGAAAGCATCGGGAACAGCAGGATATCTATTCTTTAGAACTAGAAAGGGATTTGTTTATAAGTCTATAGATAAATTGGCGACTGTTGATGAGGACAACCCTGTTGTTGGTGAAATCTTCTACTATACTCCTGGAAAAATTGAGGGCACCGAATCTTTGTATAAGATTCAGGAGATAAAGTATAGTAATGAAATGAATATGATGAAGAAATTGCGTGATGGAGCATTCTCATCTATCGTTTCATTCTTTGACATAAATACTGGCAAGTATGAGGAGTTTGTTTATTCTTTATCAGACACGTGGAATGACATGGTACACATGGGAAGTCAAACAAATCTTCCTATAGGACAAGCGACATTATCGCAATATCCTAGCAGAGTTATGTCAACCATCGTTAATAACGAAAATTGGTATAATGGCAAGGATGTCCCTACAAACGATCCAGATTCTTTTCTAGACTACCAAAAAGCATACCTATCTCAAAGTATTTCCAGACTTGGGATTATGGGTAATCAGCAAATGACTATTTCGTTAACAGGTCATCTAGAACTTTGCGCGGGGGATCGTATTGAGATTAGAGTTCCTAATCAAGTTCCTGATAAGCAAAGAGAAAAAGAACAGTGGGATCCCGAGCAAAGCGGGACATTCTTAATAAAGAAATTAAATCATCAGTTCACTGTTTCTAAGAGAACTGTGTATACTGTGTTAGAATTGATCCGTGACTCTTACGGCATCAAGGAAGGTGAAAGTAATGTCAACTAAGGAGACTACCAATGGAATCTATTGAAAAGCATATTGCCAAGGACAAAGAAATTCTTGACAACCCTACTACTTCCCCTCAACAACGTCGTCACATTGAGGCGGAACTACATGACCTACAGGAATATGTAGAGCATCATAAAGAAGAGATTGAAGCGGGTGATCATCATGATCCCTCACCACTAGAACTCTATTGTGATCAAGAACCAGGCGCACCAGAGTGTAAAATTCATGATAACTGAGTAATATGGATTTGTTGAGTAATCTGTATCCAACAAACCAAATCGGATCTGACGGATTCAGTTGGTGGCTTGGGCAAATTGAATCAGAGAGAAAGGATGACGAAAAAGGTTCTGGCAGATATAGAGTCAGGATCGTTGGACTTCATCCTCAAACTTGTGATGTAGTAAAATCCGAGGATTTGCCATGGGCACTTACAATGATGCCTGTGACCAATCCTCACCTAACTGGTGGTCATGCATCTGTTTCCGATCAATTGGAACCAGGATGCTGGGTTGTCGGTTTCTTTTTGGATACAGATAAGCAACAACCTGTTATCATGGGAACTATCGGTAGAACTGCTGGTTCTACTGATGAAGAACTTCCTGAAAATCCTACTCCTGGGGAATCTGGATGTAAATCATTTACAACATTCTTAAGTGAAAACGCATCTGCTGCTGATCAACCAGTAACGGATAAAACGCTAGCACCAAGAACTATTCCTGCTTCTGGACATGCTCCTGATGGATTGGAAAGACTCACCGAAGACGATGAATCTCTTGGTGGAAAAGAAACTGCTGTCATAAGAGCGAAATATACTCGTAATACGACAACAAATCCTGGCGGTATCAATTGGTGTGTTACTGTAGCAGATAAATGTGGTCAAGAGTCTGATCTGAAAGGATCCTTAAAAACGATTATTTCTGAGATGCTCTATGAAGTACAACAAAATAATGGTAAACTAGGAAGTTACCTTGTAGGCGAGTTTAATAATAAACTATACAATGAAATTGGAGTTGGGAGGAAACATGTAAACAAAGCAATTCGTGTTGTACGACTCTTTGTTGCATCGGTAAAAGGGTATGTTCTTCAGAAAATGAAGAATGGTATTCGTGATTTGACCAATTTCTTATTGGGTGTAACTCCTGAAGGCAACTCTCTTTCTGGAGTTACTTTGTGGTTTAATAATTTGCTGAGTGAACTTGGATGTTCTATGGCAGATCTTGGAGATAGACTTGCCAAGTTCGTTGAAGATCTTCTCTTTGGATATTTGTTCCAGGCATATAAAGCAGCGGCATGTCTGGTTGATGCGGCAGTAGAAGGTATTCTCAATAAGATTATTTCTCTCATAGAAGAACTTCTTTCTGCTGTTCTTGGACCTCTTCAGGATATCCTCGGAGCAGTTGCTTCGGCAATCAATATCGTGGGAGATGCATTGAATTATGTTCTTAGTTTACTGGGAATTTCTTGCAGTGGACCTAAGAATAAGTGTGCTCCAACGAAGAAAATTTGCACTAACTGTGAAGAAGAGAAGAAGGAAGATGATTCAGATTTCTTAGATGATTTATTGGAGGGAATTGAAGGCATGTTCCCCAATACAGGTGAAGACTGGTCTACTTATATTTGCGAAGAAGGTCAGAGTGGACAGACTCTTCCACCTACAAAAGTTGTTATTTCTGGAGGAATTCAAATACCAGATACCAACCCAATTATTAGGTATACGATTGATGATGTTATTACTCAAGAAGGTGACATTGCAACATTCACAGTGACTAGAAGTGGATATCTAGATGTTGCATCAAGTGTGACATATTTTACTGTAGATGGCACGGCAGTTTATGGATCTGATTATGAACGTGTTGAGACTGCAGTTTTAGGATTCACTGCAAATGAAACTAAGAAAACAATTTCTGTAAGGACTTTCAATGATACTGATAAGAATGAACTAGATGAAGATTTCTTTGTTATAATCAATAAGAATACTCCTGGTACAGTAACTTCGGTTGCTGATAAAAATATTGGAAAATGTACAATTAGGAAGACAGGTAAGACTATTACAGGTCCAGTAGACCCTGCAAACCCTGTAGATACTGTAATTCCTACAAACCCTGTATCTACACAAAGTCCAGACACAGTGTTTACATTCCCGTCACCAACTTTCCCAAGCATTCCTGTGACGACAGATGATGGTGATGGTACTGGTCAAACTCTTGCTCCTCAATATTTTGTATCTGCGGACAAGTCTTCTGTTAAAGAAGGAGATTTCGTTACATTTACAATTACGAGTATAAATGTGACAGGTAATGAAACCTTAGAGTATAAAATGTTTGGTCAGGGGATTACCTCAGACGACATCATTGGATCTTCTCTAACAGGAACATTTACTATTGTCAACAATAAGGCTGTTGTAATCATTGGTATTGCTGAGGATGGTGTGACTGAGACACAGGAGACGTTAACTTTTGGTATCCCTGGTACTACAGCACAGACCAGTGTTCTAATTGTTCCTGCTAGTGATGGTGAAGATACTGATCCCGTGAATCAGTTTGATAGTAGTTCAAATATTACAGAAGCATCTTCTCCAGATCCAATTTCTCCAACTGCTGGTCAAGTTATAACGGATGATGGTGGATCAATTATTACGATTCCTATTGATAACCCAGGAGATCCATATTCGGAATCTCCAGTTGTTTTTGTAACTGGATCTGGATATGGCGCTTCTGCTGAACCTCTATTAGATTCTACTGGAAGATTGACAGAGATTCGTGTAACAAATCCTGGTCAGGGATATAAATTGAACACCCCAGTAGATGCACAGTTGGAATGTATTATTGATTCGTTTACTATGCTTAGTGTAGGATCATCCTACAAGACTGCACCGACAGTTTATGTTAATGGAGATTCTTCAGTTGCTGAAGCATTGATTAATGAAAATGGACAAGTAATTGGTGTCCGTATTAAGAATAGAGAATTAGTTTTTGATGAATATCCAGAAGTTCTACTTCTTGGTGGAGGAGGATTTGGGGCAAGAGCAATTCCATCGTTTGCTTGCCTAAATCCAGAAGCACGTGTTAGTGTTGGTTCTGCTAAGATTGGAACTGGAAGTTACATTGATTGTCCATAGGGGGTGTAGATAATGGCAAATACAAATGATTTTGACAATCAAGTTTTAGATAACATAGTCCCTGGTGGATCTAATCGTGCTACTATGTCTAGCACTAGAGAACCAACTCCAAAACCAGAAGACGAAAAACCACCTGAGAAAAAGGACATAGAGTTCCAAGTCTACATGAATGGCAAAAACCTGCAAGTCGCAGGTAGAGGGAAGGACATCCACTTTGTTAATAAAGAAGATGCTTCAGGTCTATCTATCACGGAAGATGGTAATATCATCATGGTCACTGGTTCTGGTGGCAGTGGAAATGCATGTGGTGGAAAACTTCTAATTAATTCCCAGAATGGACAGTTAATTAAGTCTGGAGCAGTAGTTGCAGAGTATACTGCAGATACCACTGGAGATGAAGGAAGGCAGACAAAGAAAGGAGAAGCAGAAGGAACAACTGCTGCAAGAGAAAACCCCGCTAGATCTGTAATTTGTTACGGTGATGATGTTGAAGAAGTTCTTGGTGAGAAGAGTATAAAGGGAGAAAACATTCACATCAATGCAACAGATACACTATATCTTGAGGCAGGCACTAAGATTGTTATAACTTCTGGAAAAGAAGGCAGTGGAGCAGTAGAGATTCAAGCAGGCGAATTAATTCATAATGTTCAGACATTAATTGACAACATTAAATCTGCTCATATGAGAATTGGTGTCCCAGAGACAACCAATTTACAATACGATCCTAGATCAAATACATCTACTATTGGATTGCATAGTCTCAATACGAATATTGCAGGAGACTTGATTGTGGGAGTTGGTGGAAGAATGCGACTGAATGTTACTGGAGCAACAGCACCAACACCTGCGCTTCTCGCTAAAGATCCAAATCCAACAACTGGTCTTGGGATTGATGTTGCTGCAGGAGACTTTAGTCTCAATACTAAGCTCGGTAGTGCATTGTTTGCTATTGGTGGAATTGCTTTCCCTGACGAATTGAAGCCAGGATCTTTTAGTATGAAAGCAACTACTGGAGTTGGAATCTCGGCAGGAGAACTTCCCAAACTACCAGAACTTTCTGCTGGAGATGTTAATATATCTTCTCTTACCAGTACAACGATTGATGCTACGACTGAAGTCAATGTAAAAGCACTTACTGGTGTTACCGTGGAAACAGCAGCAAAAGATGTTGCAATCAAGTCAGTGGCAGGCAACGTTGACATTGATGCTCTGTTCATCTACCTCAACTGATAAAAGTATCTTATTATACCGATCGGGAATCCGTATCGTAAACTGGCACAAGGGGGGTTGCTTTTTCCTCACAACACTGATAAATTAACTTCATGCGGTTGAGAGACCGCTAAGTACATACACTTAATTACGAGGAATACAAATGATCAAAACTGCTTTCGCTGCTTCCGCTGCAGCTGTTGCTTTTGCTGCTCCTGGTGCTGCCCTGGCAGGTCCCTACGTTAATGTAGAGGCGAACTCGGGTTGGACTGGATCTAACTACAACGGAACCGTTACAGACGCTCACGTGGGTTACGAGGGTGAACTGGGAGAATCTACCTCCTGGTACGTTCAGGGTGGTGCTAGCCTCGTTTCTCCCGATGGTGGTGAGACCGATACTGTCCCTTCAGGTAAGGCAGGTCTCGGCATCAGTCTGACGGAAGCACTTGGTGCTTATGGTGAGGTTTCTTTCCAAGGTTCTGGCGACTCTGATCTTGACCGTGGATACGGCGCTAAATTGGGCGTCAAGTATTCCTTCTGATTTCAGAATCTAAAGTAAAATTGAGGGGTGGTTGACACCCCTCTTTTTTTATCTTATACTGTCAGCATATGACCTTTACATCATGCACTACAAACCTTATTCACCAGAGTGGCATAGACATAGGTATTTGAGAGAAGCGATCTACAAGTATCTTGATGATGGAATTGATAACGACATTATCATGGATGACATTCTAAATATTGTGTGTGAGCGCCAAGAGCGAGCACATGCAGAGTATCATAAGTTGGAAGACTTAGAACTAAAATTGAGAGAGTAATATGCTATCTACCGCCTATCGTCTTCGCCTAGAAGGCATTTGTAAGAAGATCGCGAACAACGAAGCAGTAGACCTCCCAGATATGATTTGGGCAGAGAAACTTGCTAAAGCACACACCACTGCTAGAGATTGGTTGAATAAAGCACGTCGTCAATCTAAAGGGATTGAAGAGGGAAGTATAGATGATTTTATGAATAAGATGGGACTGGGAGATCCTGACCCATCTAATCATCGTACAGGGTTCTCGGGTGCAGATGAAATTGTAGATTGGTTCAAACAGGATAAACCAGATGACTGGCGACAACGTGACTAAACTGAATATTGCCAAAAACTTGGTAGAGAAGATTGAAGAACTTTTAGATGGTAAAGCACACTACATTGAGTGCTCTGACCGCACTACATATCACAAAAAAATTGTAATTGAATACGATCACGAACAGAAATGATTCAAGCACTGGTTTATGGAAACGGTAGTCAAGAATGTGAACGAGCAGTCATGGTTCTTGAAGCGTGTGGTCAGGATGTAAAAGAGTTTATGCTTGGTCCTGACTTTACTGAAAAACAATTTAAGAATGAATTTGGATCAAATGCAGAGTATCCTCAGATTTCCATTGGTTTAGATCACCGTGGAACTTTAAAAGAAACTCTAAAATATATGAGTGACAAAGGAATGTTTGTATGAGTACTGCTGACTTTTGTGATAAACTAGAAGGATTCTATGACAATTGGTTTCAAGCAGCAAAGGATCCCGCTCGTTATGCCCATATTAAACTTAAGTGGGAACGTATTAGTGACAATGAATTCAAGTCAAAGCAATGGTATCATTACTTAGGTGAAGATAATCCATACAGAAGTAAGTGGCATAGAGTTTTTGAACAACAGGGTGTTATCATAGTTCAGAACTGGACAGAGGACTGGGGAGAGCACAATCATTGTTGTGATATGATGTTCTTTGAAGTTGGAGACTCTTACGATGGTAAAGTCAAGACCGATGCTTGCATAATCAATGGAGGTATGGTAAAATCTACAGTACAGTTCAATGGTGTTTACTACAAAAGTAGAGACCAGGGCTGGCGTGATAACAAAGTAGTATGGGGCAGTAATGTCATATACGAATTTCAAAAAACTGACAAACCTTTGGGAGTGTGACGGAATCGGTAGACGTATCGGACTTAAAATCCGCTGACCTTAGAGTCGTGGGGGTTCAAGTCCCCCCACTCCTATTGTGGGCAATCCCACATAAATAGTCCAGGGCACAAGACAGCATATGTCATTCCAAGGATATCAAATCACTTCAAAATACGTTTTTTGCATTTTTCCCGAAAATTACGAGACAATAGTGAGAATGTATTTTATTGAAGGGGTGCCATTTACCTTTGATACTGTAGATAAAGAAGAACTTGAAGATAAGTGGATTAAAGCCGAAGCAGCACTTAACCCAGAGTTTACTCTAGATCAAGTAGACCAGTGCTCTTCTTACTTAATTGAAGAAGAGTGCCATCCATGTTTATTTGATGTAGAACTTATGAACCCAGAATTATTGCCTGATGACACTCTTTCATGATTTTCTTGAGGGAACCTTTGATAACCGTTTACAAGCAATGCAACATCCTACGCGATATGCTAGGATTATAATTGAACATAAATGGATTGGTGGTGATTGGTTTGAAGGAAAACAATCTTACTACCATTCTCCTAATGAACCTTACAGGGAATTTAGGATGCGAGTTTGCTCAGATGGAGAAAAATTTCGCGTCAAAAATTACAACTTAAAAGACGAATATAAGTCTGGTTGTGATACACTGTTTGAGTATGATTCTGAAACAAACTTGTTTCATGGAAATAATGTAGACTGCACCTGCTGGGTTAATTGGAAAGGAACTAAAACTTACTTGACAAATAACATTATTCTGGGGTACAATACATACAAGGTCATGGATTCAGGGATTAATCCTGAGACAGGACAAAAGATCTGGGGATCTCAATGGGGACACCTAGAATTCATACGCCACTTTAGCTCAGCTGGATAGAGCAACGGTTTTGTAAACCGTAGGTCGTCGGTTCAAGTCCGACATGTGGCTTTC
>MDTE01151552.1_pt1 | contig 16105 bp, 9 predicted proteins | sample 811231 | NCBI WGS metagenome assembly MDTE01 (sample SAMN05326651, study PRJNA326480) | marine metagenome | isolation source: seawater | place: Indian Ocean: Red Sea | collected 2010
CAAGGAGGCGTGCGGCGGCGGCGTTGGTATATCGAATTCGCGCGTCGGGTCCCGTGACGACAATCCCTTCCTCGATCGTTTGCACCAACTGGCGAAGATCGGATGAGCGTTGGAGAAGTTGCGCTTGCAGATGCTTGGTCTTGAGCGCGCTTTGGATGACTGGGTGCAGCGCATTCTGGTCGAGGAGGCCTTTGGTCAGGGAGGCGTGCGCTCCTTGGTTGATGAGGCAATTGGCGAGAGGCTCATCTTCCAGACCGTTGAAGACAATAATCGGCACCTCGGGAGCGGTTCGCTGAATCACACCCAAAAGTTCAACCGGGGGAGGCCCGTCAGGGAGTTTGGGGTCAATGACAATCACGTCCCATTCTTGCTCCTCCAGGGCCGCCTGAGCGGTTCGATAGGTCGGCTTTCGAGTGAATTCGTAAGGGGGAATCGGAAGAGTGGAGAGGGCTTCTTCGAAGGCCTGGGCTTCCTCGTCGCTGGCGTCGATCAGCAGGAGTCTAAATCGATTATCTGTCACCATTCTTGTCCAGCTGGTTCGGGGCATGGAGCGTGCCGAGCTTGAAAGCGGGTTTCAATCGGAAAATCAAATTAATTCAATGTTACGATGTGTGGGATCAAGTCGAGAGGGAACCGTGCAAGAGTGACCTGGCTTCTTTTCGTTTCTCTACCCGGGACGAGCGAGGGCGTTGTTTCCCTATTGAGTCAGGCAAGGCTAGGAGGTGCTTCCGGTATGGGATGGGTTGAGTGAGGGCAATGGGAGCGGCATTCATTCAGTGAAAATCGTGGGAGAGATTTCCCTCAAGCTTAGCCTGGGGAAGGGCAGCGAACCGCTTGGCCAGGATTGAAATGATCCCGCGACTTTTTTGGACGATACCCGTAATTTGGAGAAAGTTTTCTTGGGTGATTTGAAGTCGGTTCGCCTCGAACGTCTTGGCTGGGACAAAGGCGTTGGCGATCCCGGTTTCATCTTCCAAGCTGATAAAGAGATGACCTTTGGCGGTCCCGGGACGTTGCCGACAGATGACCAGTCCGGCAATGGTGATGAGGCTGCCCGTAGGCGCCTCGGGAAGATGAATCGCCGTCCATGCATGGGGGATTTGGGATCGGAGGAAGGCCATCGGATGAGGGCCGGTGGATAGATGAAGGTTCCGATAGTCGGCTTCCATTCTCTCTCGAGGCTCCATGGCAGGGAGGAGGGTTTGGGGGGCGTCACCCTTTCCTTCGGCGAAGAGGTCCTCGGCTGAAATTGGGTTCTCGACCTGCCAGAGGGCATCCCGACGATGGTCGGTGAGCGTTCTCAACGCGCCTATTTCGGCGAGAATTCGACGTTCATCTCTTGGGGTTCTGGTGCGATTAAGAAAGTCGGTGACGTGCTTCCAAGGGTGTCTCTCTCGTTCCATCAAGATCGCTTCTGCTGTGGTGTGGGCGATTCCTTTGACGCGGTTGAGGCCTAATCGAATGGCTTGGTCAGAGACAACAGTTGATTGCCATTCGGATTGAGCGATGCAGACGGGATGGACCTGGACTCCGTGTCGCTTGGCGTCCTTCACCAGCGTGTCAACGGAATAAAAGCCCATCGGTTGGTTGTTGAGCAAACTGGCAAAGAACTCGGCCGTTCGGTGCACTTTTAGCCAGGTGCTGGCATAGGCAAGGAGGGCGAAACTAATCGCATGGGACTCGGGAAAACCGTAAAGTGCAAAGGATCGGATTGAATCGGTAATCTCACCCTGTAACTCTGGGGGGACTTTCTTTTTCTCCAGGGCCTGCCGTAATTTGAGAACAACCTTGTTCAGGCGTTCCTCGGATCGATGAAAGGTTAGGGCCCGACGGAGTTCGTCGGCTTCAGAGCCTGAGAAATCAGCCATGATCATGGCAATCTGTAGCGCCTGTTCCTGAAAGAGTGGGATCCCAAGGGTTCGTTCGAGCACCGGTTTGAGAGAGGGATGCATGTAGGTGACCGGTTTCAGTCCTGCCCGTCGATCCAGGTAAGGATGAGTGAGTTTGCCCGCGATCGGGCCCGGCCGGATGATGGCGATCTCAATGGCAAGATCATAGAGTGTTCGAGGTTTCATTCGTGGCAGGGTGGCCATTTGAGCCCGACTTTCGATTTGGAACACCCCGATGGTATCGGCCTTTTCCATCAAGTCGTAGGTGGGAGGGTCATCCATTGGGATGGTCGCCAAATCAATGGCGCGGGAACCACCCCGTTCCCGACAAAGTGAGAGGCAGTCCTGGATGGCGGCCATCATGCCGAGTCCCAAGAGGTCGATCTTGATGATCCCCAGGTCCTCACAGTCGTCTTTATCCCACTGGGCAACCACGCGGCCGGGCATTGAGGCCTTCTCGAGAGGGACGATGGTATCGAGTCCATGACTGCATAGAATCATTCCTCCGGAGTGTTGTCCAAGATGCCGGGGGAGCCCATGGATTCTTGGGTAGAGTTCGAGGACGCTCGCCATTCTCGGGTGCGTTTTGGGGAGTCCCGCTCGTTCCAGTTGCTCCTGGAAAGCGAGCGTGTCGGGGAAGTCACCGCTCGCGAATAGATTGGAAAAACGGTCGTTGACCTCAGAGGGCAGATTCAGTGTTTTTCCGATGGCACGCATGGCGCTACGCCCCCGGTAGGTGATGACGTTTGCCGTCATGGCTGCACCCTGCGGTCCGTAGCGCCGATAGACCTCTTGAATCACGTTCTCGCGTCGATCGCCGCTCGGGAGGTCGAGGTCGATATCCGGCCAAGTTTTCCGGCTTTCGCTCAAAAAGCGTTCGAAGAGTAATTTGCTTCCGATTGGATCGACTGCGGTAATGGCCAGGGTGTAGCAGACCGCACTGTTGGCAGCGCTGCCTCGGCCTTGCACAAGAATGTCGTTGGCGTTGGCAAAGCGAACGAGGTCCCAGACAATGAGGAAGTAGCCGGAGAAGCCGAGCCGATTGATAATCCCCAACTCATGTTCGAGTTGCTTGCGGATCTTGGAGGTAATGGTGCCATAGCGCCGTTGTGCTCCCGCAAACGTTTCCCGCCGTAGCTTAGCCTCCATGGAGTCTCCGGGTTCAACCGGGAACTCGGGAAACCGGTAGCCGAGATTCTCGAGTCCAAAGTCCAATCGTTCCGCTAATTCGACGGTCTGTTGAACGGCCTGGGGAAGGTCGGCGAAGAGCGCTTTCATGGCCTCAGGTGATTTAAGATGGCGTTCACCGTTTTGAGTGAGCAGTCCCTCCGCTTCGTCGAGATGGGTGTGATTCCGGAGGCAGGTAAAAACATCGTAAATCCCTCGTGAAGATTCGTTGGCATAGAGGACGCCGTTGGTCGCGAGCAAGGGGATCCCTAGAGTGGTCGCCAGCTCAACTTGACGGCGGATCACGCGGTTTTCACCACGGATGCAATGCCGCTGGAGTTCCATGAACACTCGATCGGAACCGAAGATTTGGACCAGTCGGTGAAGGGTGCTTTCGGCCTGCGAGAAATGCCGGCGCTGGAGGTGCTTCCGAATCGCGCCCTCTTCGTCTCCGGTCAAGCAGATCAGTCCTTGATGAAACGATTCGAGTTCATCCCATCGAACACGGCATTCCCCCTTTGGATGTGAAAGCTGGGCGCGGGTGATGAGTCGGCTCAGATTCTGATAACCTTCCCGGGACTCGACGAGCAGGGGCAGAACGGAATGGTCTTCAAGCGTGAGTTCGGCACCCACGATGGCGCGAACCCCCGCCGCTTGTGCTTGGTGAAAGGTTCGAGGGGCACTGTAGAGTCCGTTCCGGTCCAGAACGGCGAGTGCGGGGCATTCTCGATCAGAGGCGGCGGTGGTCAGTGCTTCTGGGCTGGAGGCACCTCGATGAAAGCTGAATGCACTCCGTGCATGGAGTTCGACGTAGGTGGGGTCAGCCATGAAAAGGGTTCAGTCGTAGACGCCGTCGATGACCCATTGCCCGGCTTCCCAGGCCACCCGGTAGAGGCCACCCGAAGCCAGTTCGACATCCCATTCCTCACGGTTCCATGACTCACGATCCCACCAGTTTCCCGAATTTTTCCAGGGCCCGGCCAGACGCTTGCTTCGGCATCGGGTTTGGTCGAATGCCAATCGCATCCGTTGTTCGGCGTCCTGGTCGTTGACCATGGTAATGTGAGCCCGTTTGGGCGGGCGGAAGCGGCGCAGGGGAAGTCCTTCGGCGCTTTGGGTTGGGGCAGAATTACGGTTCGGGGAATCTCCGTTGAGATGGAATGGGTTCATTCGGAAGTGGTCAGGGCGATGAGAGGGAGTCGGGACGGGAGTGCCGACACGATCAGGGCCGAGTAATGCTTCCAATTGGGCTAGTGTTTCTGCAAAGCGGTTTGGATCTCGAAGGTTGGTTTCGAACAACGACAATTGAATCGAGGAGGTGCAAGTGGGGGAAATCGATAAACTGAGTCCCCTGATTGGCGAGGGAGATCGAAAAGCCTCTAAGTGAGTCAAGAGCATTCGGAAAAGTCGTTCGCGATCTCGGGTTGGATCCGGAATGCGGAAACTTTGATGATGGGGTTTCCCTTCCTCGAAACGGAGGGTGAGTTCCATCGTGGCGGCGACCCGGTAAACGGTTGCTAGTCGAGTCGTGAGTTGTTCCAAAAATCGGTTAAGGATGAAAATAAGGGCTTCCAGCCGCTCGATAGGGGCTTCGAGTTCCATGCTTTCGGTCAAAATGCTTGAGGGGCGAAAATGATTCAGTGGGCGGAGGGTCTTGCCTCTGGCCCGCTCCCATATGAGGAGACAGTCAGGTCCAAGACGGCGAACCACTTCCTGTTTGGGAAGCTTCAAGAGAGCGGCCGTGGTGTGAATCCCCCATCGAGTGAAGACTTCGAGTATTTCAGGAGAGGCTCCCAGGGCCGCCAGGGATAATGGCCGGAGAAATTCATGAATGGCTTTTGGTTTGGCCGCGACTTGGCAGATTGGGGTGGCAACTTGGCTTGCCAGGAGCGCGAGGTCCGGAGTCGCGGCGATGCCGATTGTAGCCTGAAGATTGAGCGGTGCAAAAACCTTGAGTGCTGCCTCCGCCCAGAGTTTCTCCCGGCCGCGATCATAAGGGGTGCCGCGGAGGTCGAGGGTGCAAATGCCTGCCCGCGTTGCTTCGAGGTGAGGGGTGATGGTGGCGTTCCACTGAAGGAGGATTTCCTGCACGATCCGTTCTTGAATGGCCGAGCGGGTGAGGAATCGAACCGCTTCACAACGCGCCTGGCCCTGAGGAGCGGTCATTCCTCTGGCCACCCCTTGTTGCTTGGCCAGGGCATTGGCTTGGATGATTTGGCATTTGCGTTGATTCCCTGTCGGGTTGCTCGCGTCGTCCAGCAAGGCGACAGGGGCTCCTCGCCAGTCTTCCGGCTGCAATCGCAAGACGGCTTGTAATTCGAAATCTGGGAATGAAACGACGCCAAACATAGAAGTCCTTTTGAAGGCCCTATCCGATCGCGGTTTGCCTGGATGATGAGTTTGCTTCAGGCGGGGTTTTCCAGTGGTGACGTTGACGGGTGAGGGGGAGGTGGAGCCGCTCGAACAACTCCTGCTGGCTGACTTCGAGGTCGTCGAGGTAAAATGAGTTGCCAATGTCGAAGCGTCGCATGGCGCTGCTGACCATGGGTCGCGGGGTCAGAATGAGGGCCGTCCCTTGAGTCCGCTGCACAAGGGTCTGCAGGCGATACCAAAGCGGCTTGTGGATGCGGCGGAGTTCACGTTCCGGATTCAGACGCAGATCAAGAATGCTCAAGGGTAAATTGCCGTCCCTTAACACCAGATCTGCCGCCTTCATCGCTTCCAACGCATTCTTGCAACGTATCCAGAGCATTCGTTGGCAGGCCTCGAACCCGGCCGATTGGGGGTCAAAGGAATTCCGGCCATCAATCAACGCCAAATGATAGCCATTTTCCGTGGCGGCATGGAGAAGCCCATTCAACAAGAGAGCGCTTCCCTGAGTCGGTTGGGTGCTCACGATTTCAGTCAATGCCCCTCGGGGGATCTCGGCTTCATCCAGGCAGGGCAAGCCCGTATGCCAAGCCGGTCGTTGTTGCTGGAGATTGGCATGAGCATCGGGAAACTTCTCGGCGAGAAGTTCTCGGAGTTTGATGACTTTGGCGGATGCAGCCATGAAGGACGAAAACGACGGGTCAACAATCGACCGGTCCAACCATGTATCATGGCTTTGAGGACATTTTCAAGTGTTGCCGGAGTTTGATTCACCCAGACTACAGTTTGGGGTGGGACAAAGATTGTCTATGGGTGTTCCCAGATGCAGGGTGAGGATGTTTGCAATGTAGGACCAAATGGCAGCCTGAGGGGTGAGCTGACCCGACGGTGAACCATCCTGAAAGCAAGGGGATGAAGTCTTGCTTGAAAAGGATGCGTTCGTGCCTTCTCTGGGCCTGATCCTGACGGGATCAGAGCAGCTGGACATACATCGGTAGATCGACCCACCGACTGGGGGAACGCTGGCTGTGTGGATGGCTGTGGGTCCCGGACAGGGATGATTGATGGTGAATGATCCGGATGGGTTCGAATCGGTTCGCTGAGGCTCAAAGGCTCCATCCGGAACGGTATTCTTTGTGGAGATGGGTTTGCCCGTCGGCGAGGTTGGTGATGATGCCACGGGTCGCTTCCCACTCCAGGGGTTTTCCCAGTTTGTAGGCGACCGAACCCAGAAGCACGGTCTGGGACAGATTCCCGGCGTAGTCGAAATTGCAGGTTGTGCTGCCGTTGTTCCGAATGGCTTCCGTCCACTCGCGGTGATGCCCAATGGAGCGTGGGATGGAAGCGGGAGGTCGGTCAAACGAGTTGAGCGCACGGCCGTTTTTCAGGAGAAAGTGATTGGAGTAATTGGACAAAACCATGCCGTCACTCCCCACAAAGAGCTGGCCGCTTCCCCAATCAATGGGATGGCCATCGGCTGTTTTCAGTTGGGTGAGATGGGGAGGTTTGAGACCACCATACCAGGTGACTTTGAGGGGAGGCCTATCCTTCCCTGCGGCGTAATGGTAGTCGACCTTGAGCCAGGATGGTGGTGAGACCGAGCTGAGCTGAGGGCCATTGGCCTGGATTCGGACCGGTTGTTTAAGGTCGAGCGCCCAGTGAACTAAATCAAGATAATGACATCCAAAGTCTCCCAGGCGTCCGGTTCCGTAGTCCCAAAATTTGCGCCAATTAAAGGGGTGGATGCCGTCGCTGTAGGGGCGTTTTGGTGCGGGCCCCAACCACAAGTCCCAATCAAGTGAGGAAGGTGCAGTGGTCGGAGTGGCGAAGTGTCCATCCGAGTAGTTGAGGCTTGTGTTCATCCATACGTGAACTTCTTTGATCGGACCAATGATCTGTGATCGAATCAGCTCCACGACTTCCCGATAGTTTTCGCCAGCGTGAATTTGGGTGCCCATCTGGGTGATCAGGTTTTTCTCTTTAGCCAGCGACATCAATGTTCGGGACTCATGGACCGTATGGGTGAGTGGTTTTTCACAGTAAACGTGTTTTCCCATTCGCAGGGCCATGGCCGCGGCGGGAGCATGCGTGTGGTCCGGCGTGCCCACCACGACCGCGTCGATCCGATTCTCTTCCTTTTCCAGCATGACCCGGAAATCTTGATAGGTTTTCACACCCGAATACGTTTGGTGGGCAAGTGCTAAGAACTGTTGGTCGACATCAGCGAAAGCGACCAGGTGTTCGTGGGCCACTCCGTCGATATCGGCTTTGGCCCGGTTTCCGGTGCCGATGGCAGCGATGCGGAGCTTGCTGTTGGCCGCCTGCATGCGAGCGATGAAGGGAAAGGCGGCCAGGCCTCCAAGGGTTCGTTTGGTGAATTGACGGCGGTTGGTCGTCGGGGTCATCATCCTTCTGTAGATGGCTGAACAAGGCTTGGCAAGCTTCCTTTCGCTGTGGCGGTGGTGAGGGTGGGTGTTGGCCGGCATGAATACTGTGAACGCTACTTTATTTGAGGAAATTGACGGGGCAATCCAGCCCATTTCAACTTTGGTGCTCCGGTGCGAGGGGCAGGGTTATGTGGTGCATTTCGGGAATGCGTTTCGACTGCATCCCGAGTTGATCGAAGAAGGGAGTCGAAGCATCCGGATGCGATGTGCTTGCGGAGGGGATTGGGGGGTGCCCCTCGCGTCGACGAGCGTCGAAAAGCGATGCCTTTGCGGGTTGCGGCACCAGGCAACGGTTCAGCGTGTTGAAGGCTGACTGGATCGAATCAAAGCATCTCCAAGACTTGCTGGGGATGTTCGGCGGGCTTCACCTTGGGCCAGATCGTCTTGATTCGCCCCTCGGGGTCGATGAGAAAGGAGACGCGGTGGGTGCCATCGAAGAGGCGGCCCATGAAGAGCTTCTTTCCCCATGCCCCGTAGGCATTGACGATTTCTTTTCCGGTATCGGCGATGAGCGAGAAAGGGAGATCATGCTTCTTGGCGAATTTTTGATGGGAGGCCACTGAGTCGGGGCTCACCCCAAGGATTACGGCGTTTTTTTTCTGCAGCGCCTGGAACTGATCGCGGAAGGCGCAAGCTTCCTTCGTGCAACCCGGGGTGTTGTCCTTGGGATAGAAGTAGAGAATGACAAACTGTCCGCGAAACGCCTTGAGCTGAACCATGTCACCGTGCTGATCGGTGGCGGAGAAGTCGGGGGCGAGATCTCCTTCTTGAAGCTGAATGGGGGGGGGCGTGGCCATCTTTATCCGTCGAGAGTGTGCGCAAGAGTCGTCAGTTCGTCAATGACGGGGCTGGGGGGCGATCAGCGAGATCTTGATGAATCCGAACCGATCGGACTGGCTGGGTCGGCCTGCTCTCGAAGGAAGCCCTTGCTTCCCTCAGGCAAGGATGGGCTTGACGACGTTGCCGTGCACATCGGTCAGGCGGAAATCTCGACCCGCGTAGCGGTAGGTGAGTTGTTCATGATGAAATCCCATCAGGTGCAGCAAGGTTGCGTGGAGATCATGGATCGAAACCGGGTTTTCAACGGCTCGGAACCCAAATTCATCGGTGGCACCGTAGATCGTTCCTCCTTTGACGCCACCCCCCGCCAGCCACAAGGAGAAGCCCCAGTGGTTGTGGTCTCGTCCCTGAGCGGCTCCCGCCCCATTCTGGTGCATCTCCACCGACGGGGTTCGACCAAATTCTCCGGTGCACAGGATGAGTGTCTCATCAAGCATGCCCCGCTGTTTGAGGTCCGTAATCAGAGCGGCCAATCCCTGATCACACTGGTTGGCGACTTTTCGATGCTCCTCCTTGATATTGGAATGGCTGTCCCACGGTTGAAGATTGCCGTGCCACGTTTGCACGAATCTCACGCCTCGCTCCACCAGACGACGAGCCAGAAGCAATTGGCGGTTCTGCGGGCTCTCTCCATAGAGGCGTCGGATGTGCTCGGGTTCCTGAGTGAGATCGAAAGCATCGGTTGCCTCGGTTTGCATCCGATAAGCGAGTTCAAAGGACTCGATTCTTGATTCGAGGGCAGCCTCCGCGGGGCGGTCCGCCAGATGACGGGCGTTGAGTTCCCGGAGGAAGTCGAAAAAGGATGATTGATCCGTGGCCGAGACTCTAGAATTGCGGACGTTGGCAATGAGGTCTTGGGCGTCAGTCTTTGAGGTGTCAACGTGAGTGCCTTGATAAACCCCGGGTAAAAACGCACTGCGCCAGTTGCCGGCGCCGCCGACGGGCAGTCCGCCAGGGCAGAGGGCGATGAAGCCCGGAAGGTTTTCGTTGTCTGATCCGATGCCCCAGGTCAACCAGGAACCGAGGCTGGGTCGAACCAGTCGTTGATCTCCCGTGTTCATGAGCATCAGAGACATTTCGTGATTGGGGAGTTCCGCATGCATCGAACGGATGACCGCCAGCTCATCGGCGCAGCTCGCAAGCTTGGGGAAAAGATCACTGATGGGAATTCCGCTGACCCCATGTTGCTGAAAGGAAAACGGGGAGGGAAGTGCGACGCCGGTTCGGCGTTCGGTCTGGAGATTTTCGAACGGGAGCATTTGTCCTCCGCGCTTGGTCAACTCAGGTTTGGGGTCGAAGGTGTCCACCTGGGACATGCCACCGTTCAAGAACACATGAATCATCCGTTTTGCCCGGCCCGGAAAATGAGGGGCATTAAGCCCGGTCGCCGAAACACGGTGGGATAAGGTGGAGAGTGCGAGGGAACCGATTCCCAGGCCACTGCGTTTCAGGAAATGTCTTCGGGTTGGCATGAAGGAAGGGGGTCAATCAATGAACACAAATTCATTGGAGGCCAGGAGAGCGTGAGCGAGTCGCTGCCAGGCCGTTTCTTGGCTTTCATGGGGTTGGGCGTCAAGGAATTCATGGGCCCGTTGAGATTCCTCCGGCTCTGGAGGGCGGGAAAAGCAGATCTCATAAAGGCAGCGGATCCGGATAGAGTCATCGCCAGCCATGGTCTCTAGGCGTTGAGCGAGTGCTGCGGCCCGATCTTGGATGAAATCGGAATTGAGGGCGAAGAGCGCTTGCTGGGGGACGGTTGTTTGGGGGCGTTGTGCGGTACAGGACGTCGGGTTGGGGCCATCAAAGGTGCTTGCCAGGGAGGTGATGATGTCCCGGTTGACGAACGCATAAACACTTCGGCGGGGAACAATCGGATCGGAAAGAAGATCAAATGGGCGTCCGCCCATCTTTAAATCGAGCTCCCCGGACGCGGCTAACATCGCATCCCGCATGGACTCCAAGTCCAGTCGTCGTCGGGGCATCCGCCATAGGAATCGATTCTCCGGGTCAATGGTTCTGGCCCGGCTCTCCTCAATGGCGCTTTGTTGGTAGACGCGGGAATGGAGGATCCGTCGGTGGAGGCGCTTGAGCGACCATCCGTCCTCGCGGAACTTGGTGGCGAGGTAGTCGAGCAATTCCGGATGGGTTGGGGTTTTTCCTCGGGTTCCAAAATCGTCGGGAGTGCGGACCAATCCGATTCCGAAATGATGTTGCCATACCCAGTTGACGATTACCCGGGCGGTGAGGGGGTTGGTGGGATCGACGATTGCCTTTGCCAGATCCAACCGGCGTCGACCGGGGGTGAAAGGGAGCGGCGAGAGGGCGGTCAGGAAACGCGGTTGTGCGATTGCTCCGCGGGTGAGTGGATTGCCGCGCTTGAACACGTGAAAGGGGCCGGCTTCCGGGTCCTCCTTCAGAACCATGGCTCGGGGAGGAGCGCCCGGGGAAGTCAGGTTGAGATTGCGAATCGCACCCTTCTTCCCTGATACGTTATCTCGGATGGGCCGGTTGAGGTAGTTGACCGCTACCGAATCCGGCATTCCGAGGGGACTACTTGCTCCGTAAAGGTGTCCTCGAAGTTGACGGTTGACCGAGCTGTTGATGACGCGGTGCCGTGGGTTTTCGTCGGGGACGGGAGGCTTCCCCGGTAGGGCCTCCAACGAGGACTCGATCAGGGCTTTCATCCATTCTTGGTGAACCTCGCCAAAAACTCGTCCGTAAAGATCGGCGAGACCGGCGGGAGACTTGGGTGGGGATGCTTCGAACGCGTTCAGGATCCGGGGATTCACGGGCGGAGCCGTTGAGGCCAGACTGTGTTCGGCCTTCCGGCCTTTGGGATCGCCGTTGAGCTTTTTCCACTGTGGCAGCCAGTGCCCCGCGGCCGCTTCAAATTTGCTCTTGTCGAGGAGGCTCAGCTCGAACCAAATTCGAAAGACGGGGTCATCTTTCGGCAGGTTGGCGAGATAGGTCCGCCACGCTTCGAGAATATGGGGACGAAGGTCGTCGGTTCGATAGGACAGGAAGGCGGCGCTGAGGTCTTGTTCTGGAGTGCCCTTGGCGAGTTCTCGGAGGTAGAGTCCCACCTGCATTCGCAATCGCCCCCGCATCACCTCGCTTTGGTCCCGGGCCATGTCCTCATAAATGGTCCTTCGCTGGGTCAATTGGCGTGCGTATTGGCGGTATGCCTTTGTCGCGGAAAGCCCCCCAAGGGGAGGAAGTTCATCGGGGGGCTTGCTGCTTGCGAGGGTCGCGTAGAGGGCATAGTAATCGGTCGTTGGGATGGGATCATACTTGTGATCATGACAGCGGGCGCAGGCCACGGTGAGTCCCATGAGCCCTCGGGTAATCACGTCGATTTGGTCATCGATGGTGTCGTGTCGGTTTCGAAACTGTTGGCCGACGGTGAGAAATCCGAGGGCCGCCAGCGAGGGGTGGTTCTTGGGTCGGTTCAATTGATCTGCCGCTAATTGCTCGATGACGAACTGATCGTAGGGCAGGTCCTGGTTGAGCGCCCGGATCACATAGTCCCGGTAGGTGTAGGAGAATTCGAAGCGCTGAAAGCCGATGGCGGCACCACCATGGGTGTCGGCATACCGCGCAATATCGAGCCAATGGCGGCCCCAACGTTCGCCATATAGGGGGGAGTCGAGAAGTCGATCGACGACTCGCTGGAAGGCTTCGGGTGAGGGATCATAAAGAAACGCTTCGACCTCGGCCTGGGTCGGAGGGATCCCGATGAGATCAAAGGTGGTGCGGCGGATGAGTTGTTGGCGGTTCAGTGGGGGCGAGAAAGCGAGCCGAGCCGTTTTGAGTTTGGCGAGAACAAATCGATCGATCTCGGAAAGGTCCTGCCGGTCGGGGAATGGTGGGTTGGTGAGGGCAAGCGGGGCGAAGGCCCAGTGTTGCTGAAACGGTGCGCCGGCTTTGATCCAAGAGCGGAGCTGGGCGATTTCCCCGGGAGTGAGCCGCTTGCCTGTTTCGGGCGGGGGCATCTTTTCATCGGGGCGAGATGCGGTCACACGTTGAATCAAGGGGCTCTCATCGGGATTGCCAGGCAAGATGGCTGATTCGATGGCGTTCGAACGTTCGTCAAGCCGCAGTTCCGCTTCGCGTTGGGCTTGATCTGGCCCGTGGCATTCAAGGCAGTTTTCCGCAAGGATTGGCTTGATCTGCTCGTTAAAGGAGGAGAACTCAAGATCGGCTGCAGCTAACGGATCAGAAAAGCCCCCTCCGAAAAAGCTTCCAGTCCAAAGCGCCATCATCAGACCGGCGAAGTGAATCCCTTTTGGTGAGTTCATCATTGAAACGGGACGCCCATCGGGAGCGATTTCGTTTAACTGGTGGTGACAGCAATTTATCGAATTCCATCCTCCGGGGAAACGGTATAATTCCGAATTCTGAAAAGCCCTGTGCCGGGAATGGCAATGGCGCAGTGTCTGCCCCAAGAGGCGTTAGGGCAAAGGGGGGAGTAAGGCTATCTGATCCGAACGCACCCAACCGGTTTGGCCTTGCGGATCACGGATTTGGTGCCAACCGTCTTTCTCGTCGAGAATCATCAGTTCGACTCCATCCACCACGTTGTGGCTGCTTTTTGACTCGGAGAAGGGGCCGAAGCGAACCACCGCTTCCTTCTCCGTGACCACGCCGTATTGTTTTGCGAGGCGTTCACGTGTGGCTCCCAGGAGAAGGATGGCAAGGAAAGCGAAGAGGATTCCGGATAGCTTGGCGCTTTGGAGCATCCATGAGCGACGGTTTCGAGCGGCGAGAGCGATGGCCGTCCCACCGAGCCAGATCCAGTAGGGAACCATCGCAACCGCCGTCCACTGGTTGAGGGTGAGCTGAAATAGAAACTGTTGCCAGAAACTGCGAGGCAGCACGGCATCAACACCGAGCTTCTCGCGGGCGAACCGAAGATTTCCTTTGATGTCAGGATCGCCCGGCGCGAGTTCAAGGGCTTGATGGTAGGCCAAGACCGAAGGGCCAACGCGGCCCTGCTGGTAGAGGGCATTTCCGAGGTTAAAACGAATGGCGGCGGAATCGCTTCCTTCGGCAATGATCTCTTGATACGCTTCGGCGGCAGCCAAGTAGGCGCCTTGTTCGTAGAGAAGGTTTGCCTCGTCGAAGGTGGGGGCAGCCTGTGTCAATGCCGCCGACAAATACAAGGCGCAGGAGCAGCAACCAAGCCACGATCGAGTCAATGCGGATTCCCGGGCAATCTTCGAATTCATTCCTTATCTAGGCCAAACGCCGATTCAGTCAGGAAGCGATTGGATCTCGGCGAGGACGACCGCCGCCTTTTCCGAGATTTCGGTGAGCTCTGAGGCCTTGCCCGACGGGGCATATCGAGATTGGTTGCAAGTTTGGAACAAGTGCTCGAGGGATTCGATCAAGTCCTGGTCGAGGATTCGGCCGCTCAGGTCCGTCTCGACCACTGCTTCGGTAATCGCGTTGGCCGGTAGGTCGAGCCGTTCCCCGATTTGTTCCTGGAGAAGACGAAAGAGCAGCGCAAAGAAGGCTTCGGAATCATGGTTCGCAGCATGCTGCCCGAGTTCGGAAAGTCCGGACTGAACGAGCTTCCCCACGGTTTTCTTTCGTTGTGCCCGTGGGTTCCGATCCTCGAGGGTTTGGCGCCACCGGAATAGGATGGCACTGATCCACACGAGAATGGGAAGGGTTTGAACACCAAGAAACCAGGGTTGGGTGAGCCAGGGCTGGGCGGCCGAGGCCAAGGTGCCCTGGTGGGGTTTGATGTGGACGATATTGGTCGCGATGTTCGGAGCAGATGTCGACTGGCCCGATTCGGCCAGGATCGTGGGGGCGGAGGCGGCGGTCAAATTGGGTTGCACGCTGAGTGGAATCGGGGGATGACTGAGGGTCTTGTAGGCTTGGGAAAGGGGATCAAAGAAACTAAACTGGATTTCGGGAAGAGAGGCAATTTCAGCGTTATTGGGGATGACCACCTTCTCAAAGGTCTTCGTGCCGCTGAGCCCCATCTCATCCGTATGCTTGATCGTTGAGGTTTCCGGGTATTGCTTGAATTCGTGCCAGTCGTCGAATAATGGCATTTTGAGGGATTCGAGTGCGCCTCGGCCGGTCAAGGCCATCACCAACGTGATCGGGTCTCCGGCCGTCAGGGTTGTCGGCGAAGCGGTGAGTTTCATGGTGAAATTGCCGACGGCCCCGTTGAACCCCTCGGGTTGACCCTCGTCCGGAAGGGATTTGACCAATAAATTCACCGGTTCGGACTTGAGGAGGACGTCTCGGCGGACGGTTGAGTTGAGATCGGCCAGTCCTCGAAAAAGCGAATCAAAAGCCCCCCGTTGCCGTCGCCCCGACTGATTGCGGAAGTAAAGAGGCACCTTCCATGAAACAGGTCCGATGACCAATTCTCCCGTCTTCACCGCCCGTACTGAGTAGCGAAAGGTAATCTGATTGTAGAGCTGGTTGCCGATTCGGGATTGGGATTGGGTTGGCTTTCCGGCTTCGGCGATCACCAATCCGTCCGTGGGGATGACCGGCTTCTCTTCGAGCTTGGCGTTCAGTTCGAACAATTCCACGGCCATTTGAAAGACCTCTCCAAGAAAAACTGACTGTTTCGGAACCCTTACCCGAATGAAAGCGTATTGGCTGTAGTCTCGGCCCTTTGATACGCTGAGGCGAAGGGTCTTTGTGCGGTAATCCTTGCCCTGAATGGTGGACTCGAGCGGAGGAATCACGAAGGTTCCTTCGCGTTGTGGGGTAATCGTGAATTGATGCGAGAGGGTGATCAAGCTGGTTTGCCGGCCATTGATAAAGGAATACTTTGAGCTGCGGGAGGGACCATTGTACTGGATCGTCAGCCCGTCAATTTCCGGGAGCTCCGGAACGCTGGCCGGTTCACAATTGGTATAGCGAACCTGGAGGATAGTGGACTCCCCCTTGGGCAGTGTCGAATCTGCCAAGATCGCATCATAACCCATCGCTTGTCCGAGGCCTTCTTGCAGGGAGAAAAGCAAGCCGAGAGTGCCCACGGCCCAGGCCAGTAGGGAACTTTGGGACAAGATTCCTTGGTGAGAATGCAATGGGGTCATGGGCATCACGTTACCAATCCTTCAAGCTTTGGTTTTGGGATCGGCGTGATTGGGGCGGTCGGAAAATCATCGCTTTGGCTTGGTCGCGTTCGGCATCCAGAAGTTGTCGGGCCTGTTCGGGGGTCATCTGGCCTTCCCGAGGCTGGGCTTCCTGCGGTTCCTCTCCAGAGGGGTTGGGTTGTGATTGGGGCTTCGGGTCTTTTTCTTGGTCATTCGACTCAGCGTCTTCTTGTTGTTGATCCTGATCCTGCTGTTGATCCTGATCCTGCTGTTGATCCTGATCCTGCTGTTGATCCTGATCCTGCTGTTGATCCTGATCCTG
>MDTE01003584.1_pt1 | contig 16102 bp, 16 predicted proteins | sample 811231 | NCBI WGS metagenome assembly MDTE01 (sample SAMN05326651, study PRJNA326480) | marine metagenome | isolation source: seawater | place: Indian Ocean: Red Sea | collected 2010
GACACCTAAAGGCACAAGGTATGTTTGTGTTGGGTTATATAGCTTTAAAGGGGTGAGAGCACCCCAAGAAATCTATGCTGTTGGGGAGACTATAGAATCCTTACAGCCACCAAAGGGTGGGGATAAAGTAAAGCGTTTAGGTGGACCTAAGTATATTAAAAAAAGAGCTAGAGACAGACAAATATGGGATTGGGTGAGTTGGGTGTTTTGGAGAGCAGGGATCATAGCTACTTTATTTTGGATGTGGATCTTTTTTCAGATGTCTTTAAGACCAATGTCCAGAACGATGATTGGGTTGGACTACCATATGCCAAGATATGACGCATTTATTGAGTATGTTGTCGATTCTTACAACCGTTTAATTAAACCTCCGAACAAGAGAAGAGAAAGGAGGCAAAAATGAACCAAACGAATAAGCAGTTTACACAGTCCGAGAAAGCTAAGAGGGGGTGGTGGGCTTCTGTAGTCTTTATGCTCTTAATAATTGGTTTGATCTGGTTTTTAGCCAAACATGAAATCGAAGAGAAAAACAGAGACATCTTGATTGGGATTATAGGTATGCTAACTGGATCTATAAGTGGTATGTTAGCAATTGCGTCTGGTAGAGATCCTAGCGAAGTAGAAGAACTTAAAGATAAACTCGCTTCTGCTAATGGAGATAGGGAAGCTCTTATTGCTAGGTTAAGGGATTGTCAGATTCAACTGCAACTATGTAGAGATCAAATCTTTGAGCTTCAATCGGCAGTGATTAACAAGTTGTCGTTGTTTGCTGGTGAAACCCCTATAAAAACTAGGACTGAAAAGGATGTAGAGTTAAAAGGGGTTGTTAGTGAATGGAGTGTACCTAAGTCCAAAGATGATGACGAGGATGAAAGTGTTGAAATCACTTTTGACGGTGAGGATGAAGATGAAGCTTAAGAGAGATGGTCAGTAAGGCTAAGGGTCGTTAAGTAATAAGTCATTTATTATCTCCCTATAAGTAAATGCCTTTATATGGGAGTTTGTTATGACAACACAGCATGGTTGGTACGACAGTAGAAGTCCTTGGCCTGTACCTCCAAGAAACACAAGTGCTGTTTCCCCTTTCGCTAAGGGTGAGATAGATGTCCATTGGGATAACCCATCAATTCTACATGGGAATGAGGGTTGGATTGTTCGTGGGGTAAACATATATAGATCGGGCAACTCAGATCGTGGGCCTTATCGTAGGGTAAATATCACTCCTATCGGTGGAACGATTTATAGAGATAGGATAGACACATGGGCTGTGAACGATGAAGTCATCACAGCAGACAAGTGGATCTCTAAAGGAACACAAGGTGAAGACCCTTATCGCTTCCAAGTAGAGTATCCAATAGCTCGTCAAAACAGCATCAATGACCCTGCTGATTCACCAAGAGATGTTGTAGTGATGATTAACGGTGTTATCGTACCCACATCAAGAGTTCTTGGTGAGTTTGGTGAGGTGACTTTATTCTTTACTGGGGTAAAGAAACCCGATGCGATAACTTTAACCGAAGATAGTTTACCCCCTGCTATAGATGACAATACTGTAGTTACTGTAAGTTACATCGCCTATGATCCAGAAAGTCGATTAAGGCTTGGTACTGATAAGAGAGATTTCTATCGAATAGCTACAGTAGCAGAAGATCCAAGAACAGGCACATTGCATGAAACACCTTTAGAGCATTGTAAACCATTCTCTGATCGTGAACTTGAGCGTGTCGATTATATGTGGAGAGAAGGAATAAGGCGTAATAACTGGATACTCGAACAGGGTGGGGAACGAGTTAAGTTATTCACTCGCAGGATCGCAGGGATACCTTGTTATTGTACCTCCTTTAATAAAGAGACTCTTAAATACGCAAAGCAACCCGACAGTCTATGTGAGATTTGTTTCGGGACAGGCATTAAAGGTGGTTATGATGGACCATACGACATCATAATCGGACCTAACGATGGAGAGCGTAGGATTTCTCAAGAAGATCGAGGTAGACGCAAAGAACACTCATACGAGGTGTGGATCGGTCCTAGTCCGATTGTGAGTCAGAAGGACTTTATCGTTAAGACCAATAACGACAGGTACTCATGTGGTGCTGTTAATATGCCATCGAACAGAGGCAATGTTCTTCAACAGCATTTCAATATAGCGTATCTTGATAGTGGCGACATACGCTATAGATTTCCTATTGAGGGTGTTCCTGTTTCATGGCCAGAAACTCGTTATGGTTATTGGCCTCAGAGGGATACTTACACAGCTCGTGGAGATGCTGTTTATCCTGTTACTCCCGATAGTGCTTATCCTATGGACTCTGATAAGGCTACGGTATCTAATGCGTTGGAGAAGCGTGGTAGGACTGCAACTTGGGAGAACCAAAACTATTAATTTATTTATACTCCCTCAATCTTAGATAGTGTTATTCAATCAAACCAATGGAGAACCAAGATGAGAAGAACAGCAAGTCAAACTATTCGTAATCTTGAGATGAGGGTAGCTCGTCTTGAAAGACAATCTGCTAGAACACATACAAAGTATAGACTAAAATTTCACAGTTCAATGGACGAGTTGATGATGAGATTAAACGACCATGAATATAATGTTATCGTTGGAGAAGAACGACCTGCGAATGAGGGTATGGGAAACAAGCTCATTAGCTTTGAAGAAGTATCTCGACTACTAAAAAAAGGTGGGAGAAAGGGGGAGAACTTGACTGCTAAAGAAATCAAGGCACTTGATTTATACGCCGCGAATACGCAAGCCTATTACTTTTAATTATTTCTTCCCAAAGCGACTATTGATCGAGTCTCTTAGATTATAGCGTGGGGATTTAGGTGCGATCCTTTTAGCATCTGATCCACCTCGCCCTGTATATCGACCACCTGTAGCAAAGGTTTTACCTCCTGCCATCGGGTGTCGATATTGTCTACTGCCTTTAGAACCAGAAGCAAAGTATCGACCTTTGCCGATGTTATTAGAGGCAAGCCATGTCATGCGTACAAGTGCGTCTGACATATCGTCATGCTTACCTTTAGTCTGAGGAGCTTCAACAGTAATGAGGTGTTTGCCATGAACCGTTTGTTGAAGTTCTAGGAGTTCTTGGATATACGGCTCGTGTCCATCTGTTTCATAGTTAGGTCGATTATAGAGTTTGATCTTCTGATCCCACATCATGTCCTTAAAGTTTTGATACATCTGTGAGGTGATCTGTTTAGTCATATTAGTAGAGGTGAGGTTTTTTAGACCTCTCTTTTCAAGTGCCTGTTGAAAAGGAATACCAGCCCATTGGTCAAACATCCCCTCTTGAATATAAAACTTCTTTGTAAACTCTAGTACCCAATCAGCGACATCATCAAACTCTAATCGTTCTTTATCTTGGTAGACACCTTCACCAGCTTTGATTTGGGCTACGAGATCTACCACGATTTCTTCACCATCGAGATGTCCAATAGCTATGGCAGTACCGTCACCTACAAGACCCAAGTCGATTCCCATAAAGTGTGGCTTACGAGCAGGTGCTCCTCTTTGTGGTTTAAGTTTAGGGTCAACACAAGATAAGAGATCACGCTCATCAGTAATCCACCCTCTCGTCCTATCTGTAAACTCTCCACCATACTCTGTAAAGAACACAGCGGCGTTTTTGAGATAATGTTTCTCGAATTCTTGAGCAGGTACAGTTGGGTTTACCTCCCAAGTAGGAGCTTGGACAGCAAGGATGTTATCAGCAGCCGCTCCTCCTCCCATACCGATTTGGAATAAATTGTAGAACAAACCTTGTTTACCCAAAGGAGAGGAGATCAAGATAACACGACCCTCTACCTCACCAATGGGAACTGTGGGGTTTTCTGGATCTTTAGCTGAGTAAGCAGAGGTAGAAGGAACAACAGCGTTATATACTTCCTCAGCTCCCGATTGACCTGTCTCAGTAAAGTGAGCAACCTCGTCAAGAATGACGCAGATATTACCTGCACCACGAAGCCCTTTAGCAACACAGGATCGGAATGTTACTTTGAGAGTCGCTTTAGCTGAGGGATCTTCAATGTATCTACCATACTTTTCGACATCAGCAGGTGTTTGAAAGCGAGCATAGGAGAGGGTGTTGTTTGCAGTGTAAGGTCCGAAGAAGGCACAGTTTCGATAATGTCCAGAAACCTCTTGGTACAGCAGACCTGCTTGGTCTTTATCAGTCGCCACAGAGATGATTTGGATGTTATTACTTTGAGGTAGACCGTAGAACTTTTGAGGATTCTCTTTTTTGATGAGCTTGTATGTTTCATAAGCGGCAATACAAGCAGAAATCGTAGTGTTATGGTTAGTGAACCCATTACCGATGAACATTGCACCATTAGGAACATTGAGATCAAAGACATGAGCTTCACGCTGTTCTACTTTAATAATAGGATCAAAGAAATAGTCGAGATCTATGAGGTTATAGATCTGAGACTTTGTGGTCTGACTTAAACCCTCGTAGTCAGCGATCTTCTTGATCTTCCAATAAGGTGTGTATTTAGTTGTAGGGCTTAGGTCATGCTTCAGTTCTGAATGGAATTTCCTAAGTCTTTCAGCGTATTCATAAAAGAATGGCACACCCTCATTAGCCCCACGATAAGAAACGCTCGACATTACCCCCTCAAGGCATTTTTTCTTACGCTCTGAGATAAACCCTATATGTTGAGCGTAAATCCTCTTAGACTTTGATCCTTTAAGTCTAATGCGATACTCAGTTCGATCTTCCCGATTGCTTTTGGAAAGGTTAGATGTGATACCGAGATTGAGTAAAAGGAGTTGTGTTTCCCTCGCAAGTTCATAAGAGGCACTTGAAAGAGTGATAGATTGTTTGTAAGCCGAGCCATCTGTTTCAAATAGACCTCTTAAAAATGCACAGACCACGCTTCTCGGAGATTGCATTATTGTGTGTGGTACTTGTTTTGTGGTTGTGGTGCAATCTACAACCCAACCTAGATTATTAAGGAACTGTCTCAAGTCCTTCCCATGAGCTGTAACTCTACCTACATTTACTTTTCTTTTATCTGGATAATAAGCGACTTTGCCAAACAGATCCCTAAACAAGCTCATTAAGTATTTTTCAAATGGCTTTTCACCTACAGTGATTGAAATCGCTTTATCATTAGTCCAATGACCATCGCCTGCCAGTAGACCTAATAACTCACCCCACTTCTCGTCTAGGTATTTGGGTTGGTCTTCACTCGTGTGGTGTTGACTTATATCCACATATTCGATGGGCCAAAGCTGACTTGATCTATTGATGCAAGCTACATCGCCCTCTTCAATCTCCTCAAGATACTTCCATTCTATTTTACATTCTGGAGTCATTACTTTAATACGATGATTTCCTGTACCCTCAATTCTGTACCCACAGAATGTCTCTAGGTACTTGGTAGGTTTTACACCACCGTTGTAAAAGTAAGCCGACCTAGAGTTTGTGCCAGATTCTTGTGCTACATTAACTTGTAGAGGTTGTATTTCTTCACCATTAGGATCGCCTAGAGAGTCAATCCTAACCATACCTCTATTGGTAGGTATGAGCGTTTCACCTGTGACACATTTACCAGACCTACGACCAATAGAGAGGATCATCTCCCTTCGTTGTTTGCCTGGTATTACTTCACCTATATTGCAACGACCTTCTTCAAAGATTTTGCGAAGGTAAGATTTCTCAGTATGTGTTTCTATCTTGGTTCGTGTCCAATCAGAGATTTGAAAGGTCTTTTCATCATCAAGCTCAAGACCATAGTGTGCTTTAAGGATAACTCTTTGCACAGGGAATAGGGTCATCTTCAAACCCCAAGATGCTTCTACAAACTCAATGATGTCAGCATCTTTTTCTGATTTTTTACCTGCTCTCGCACTCGCAGAAATAGCGACAGAACCAAAACTCATTATTTATCACTTTCCATCGCCTTTTTTGCGTCAGTGAGCCATTCTGGATCATCAACCATCTTCCCGAAAGTAGCAAACACACTTTCAGCAAGTTCTGGACGAACACCTGCTTCATCACAGGCTTTTCGGAATGTTTCAGCGATGTGTCCGAAAACTTTTTTGAATGTTTTAGATTCCAAGTCGATAGCCTTAGACGACATCAGCTCTTTCTTTTTGATCCAAGTGTCACCCACAGCTCTTAAGGCATTTACTCGTCTAAGAGAAATCTGTGAGGTAGACTCACCTCTACGCTCTGCTTCTTCTCTTTCAAAAGCAAGGGAAGCGGATTCTTCAGCTAAACCAACAAGAACATGGGTGAGAACATCAGATGAGTCTGCGTTCTTTTTGGTAGTATCAAAAACAGCGTCATTATTGAGTTTAGCTTGTTTGCGTTGCTGTAGTTGGTTGATGTTCGACTGTGGGTTTGAGGGGGCTTTGGAGGGTGTGTTTACAGGGGTTTGTTTAACATTTGCATTATTAGAACTCGGTTGACCAGGCTTACCGAACATAGCGTAAGGCTCACCTGTCTTAAAGTTAATGCGTATTGTGTCGGTGGCTAGGACTTCGGAGGGTTTTCGCCAAATTAGTTTTCCAAATTCATCTTCTACTTGAACTCTTGTAGCACCTGCTGGAATAGGTATCGACATATAACCTCCTTAATTTGTTACGACTCATTCATAGGTAATATACCATTGGGTCGTACTAAAAGAACACCAGCACCACCTTCTGCAACTGTCGGGTCATAAAGAGTGTTCCCATTCATGTCTTCAATAATGAACGGAGGATTACCATTAAGTAATAAGTAAGAGAAGCTATATACTTTAATAAATAATGCTGACGACACTTCATTACTACGCACAAGAACATGGTTGAGGTTTTGTGCGTCAACACTTGCTGTGATGTCTGTCACAGAAGAATTTAAAACAAGTGCGAGATCAGCGGCAACATCATTTATATTACCAGCACCTTCACCCTCACCTCTACCAAAATGAGTACCTGCTTTAAGTGCGTTTATTCTATCAACATCTATATAACCAGATGTTTGAATTTGAATGAGATCTTGCTCGTAAAAAGGAGGTGCATTACCAAGATTCCCATTACCGAAGTCAGTAGTCTCTACTTTAATGCGTATTTGATTAGTGCTTGCGTCTACATTCCCTAGCAGACCAGTACCCATACTAGTAGTTATAACTTGTGTTTCAAAGGCTTGACGAATGGGTTGAGGATTACCAGCTTCCCCCTTTGAAGGGTCAGATGATTTCTTCAAATGAGCAACGAGCATTTTAAACTTAGGGGAAGCAACTACCCTACGATTGTAAGAGGAAAGCATAGATAATCTCCTTAAACTTCAAATCCACCAAAAAGAACATCCCCTAACTCTTCATGTGATGGTGCATCATCTACAGACACATCTTCACTTGCTGTTAGATTAAACTCATTGGCATCATAGTTATTAACGAATAGGGAAGCTGTTTGTTCACTATCGCTTGCGTTCGCCAATCGGATCATCTCTTGCTGATAAGACTGAGGACTTTCAACGATTTCATCAGCCGAAGCGATGATTGGCTTGTTATATTTCTGACAAGACCCACCGACATTGAACACACACGAGCCGCACTTAGAGGTCTTGAGGAGTGTTGGGATTTGGTTAGCTCTATGAACTAACGCACCCTTATCACATCCATCTGTTCCCTTTGTCATGTAAGCACTCGCATCTACATAAGCATGACCCGATAGACCTTCATGCTCTGATCTAATAGACGCAATCCGAGAGTTATACTCATTGATTACATTCTGATTAAATCGTGTAGCGATTAAGACATCTAGTTCTTCACCTGCCGATCCTTCACTCATCTTTTGACGAACCCATGTAGCAACCTTTTTCTCGGTTGCTGTCATGGTATTTGATTTCTTGTTCCCAAGAATGTGTGCTGTCTGTTCCCCTTGATACTGCGTAGCGTCTGCTGGCTTAGATGCCATATCAAATGCTTTGCGTACAAACTCATTCGGGTTTTCAGCAGAAGAGATTGAGTCTAGCTGATCTTGAGTCAACAGTCCAGTCTCTACGAGTTTGGACACTTTAGCTTGTGCTTTAGACCAATCTGACGCTGTGTAACTAATCTCTGCTTTCTTAGAGAACTTCGCACCGTAATGTCCAGTTTGCCCCGATGCCTTCTTCACATGGACAGGTTTACTCACTAACGAATAAATAGCGTTCAGTCGTGCTTGTAGTGAAGCGTGTTTCTCCACGATGCGATCAAACTGATCCATAGATACAACACCCGACTGAATAAGGGTGTTAATCTGACCCATGACCTTCTTCTCATAAGCGACTTTGGACTGTGAAGATTGCTTATTAAAGAATGTGTCTTGGATTTTCTTTAACTGAGATGTGGTCAAACGAGCTTCAAAGTTATCAGCTTCTCCTTGATAAGTTGATACCTTGTCAGTCTTAGACTCTATAAGTCTCAAGACTGCTCTGAGCTTACCCTCTGGAGTAGAAGCTTTTTTAGAAACTCTTTCAACTTCATTCATCGACACTAAGTTAGCTGAGATCAACCCTGCAATCTTTTCTTGAGCGATTTCTTTTCTTCGAGCAAGCTCCCGACTACCTTTTTGAGGTACATAAGCGTTAGCGTTTGTTTGGCGTTTACGCATATTGTGGTAGGAGGCGTTTTTACCTTGACCCTCATAAGTAGAATAATCATCTACTTTATGAGCAATACGATTAAAGACTGCCGATACTTTATCTTCGGGCGACTGATATTTGGCAATGATTGATGTCGCTTCTTGTGCAGAAATCAAACCAGCTTTAACGATGCGAGCAATCTTATCTTTCGCCCTAGCGAACCTTTGCTCCATAGTGATCTCAGAACGGGTTTTAAAGTCGCTCTCAATCTCATTACGAGTAGGGAGTAGGAGTTTAACCCCAATACCTTGACCCTCATAAGTAGAAGCTAGGTTCTCTATGTTTTTAGCGATGTGGTTGAAAACAGCTTTAACTTTATCTTCTGGGACATCAAATCGAGATGAGATCGAAGATGCTTCTTGTGATGTAATCATACCAGCTTTAACGATACGACCAATCTTATCTTTAGCAGACGCAAAGCGTTGTTCGAGGTTCAGTTCAGAGCGAGTCTTAAAGTTCTCCTCGATCTTGCTTTTATGTGGAGTATGGGCTTTAACTCCGATGCCTTGACCACCATAAGAGCCAGTTTCCATTGGTGTACTAGCTAACTCATAGAGTCGTTCAATCTTCTTTGAGGCTGTCCTGTTGGATTCAACGACAGCCGATACCTGCTCACTATCAAGAAATCCTTGATTGATGAGTTGAGTTGCGATTCGATTGAGCTTCATTTCAATCTTAGACTGCTCAACATCCTCTGAAGACGCTACAAAGATGTTTTCCTCTCTAGCGTTCTCTAGTTCTCTACGAGCATGATCAAGAGAGATGAGGCTAGACTGATCGGACTGCGTTGGAAACCATGTAGCTGATTTCTCAAGTCGGTCTACACGACCCTCAATGAGATCAATAAAAGCTGTTTGCAGTCGAGATTTGGAAGACCCCGAAGCAAGGCGTACACCATAGGACTCTAACTTAGGTAATAGAGCATTAGCGGCTTTCTTCCAAGGTACTTGGTTGACGACTTGCATACCCAAGAAGCGATCAAAAGCACAGTCTTTGCTTTTAGGGATAATAAACATGGCTGTAGCACAACGCTTGTTGATGACTTCATCCCATCGACCATTAAAGAGGCCAGGGAAATGTTCTTCCTTAATGTAAACACGACCATGTAGCCCATACTCAGAAGCGATTTTGGATTTGACATTTAAGACTTGTGTTTCATCAACTTCAGAGAGAACTACATTGAGAGGATGTCCATAAGCGAGCTTACGAATATTACGCTCCATCTCTTCTCTATAATCATCACCTGGTAAATGAGATTGTTCATCACTATAGTTGTTTCTATATGGTGCATGATGCCTATTTTCATTAGGGATGATGTCAAGTCCTGTAGTGCTTGTTTGACCCCATGACTGTTCAAGAGCTTTAAGCTGATTGTTCGATGGATTATTCATGTGTCCATCAGCAAGGTCTTTATAGACCTGCTCCATTTCAGCAACACCACTAAGATCGGGTTCGGGTTGTGAAGCTAACCAAGAATGATCTACTAGAGACACATCTTGGTTCGCCTCACGAGTGATCTCACCCATATTGAGATCAGCTTGATGTTCTAAACCATCGGGAAGCATTGAGATACCAGAACTATCGAGTGGTATCATTCCACTAGGAAGATCAGCTAACCCTCTTGCTTCGGGTAAGCGAGCTTTCTCTTGAGGGCCGCCACCGTACTCAGTGTCAAAATGAAAACCGTCCATCATATAGTTCGACCCTTGAGTAAGGGTATATCCCCCATTAGGCATATGGCTTTTGCTTTTATTGCTCATTTTAGTACCTTTCTTGGTGATGAGAAATCTCTTTTAGGGATGTCATTACCCTCTGAGTCTTTTTCAGCCTCTCCCTCTTCAATTTCTATAGCCCAACTCTCTGGGTCATCTTTGATCTCCTCAATCTCACCCATAACTTGATTGAGCATTTTATCTTGCTCAACTTTCCAATGATCAGCAGTGATCTCGTCATAAAGGGTATCAGACATAGCTGACAGAGCTTCGACTACATTCATATATTGCCTACGGATAGCTTTGATTTCCATTATATAACCACGACCACCGAGATTACCATCGGGGCTGATGTCTCTCGACTTGATCTTAGCAAATGTAGTGTATGCACTCATCGCATGACCAAGAGAGGACAAAGTAGACCGTAGAACCTTAGCTATATTTTTATTACACTTTTGATTAAAAGTATGGTTCGGGTCCATATTGCGTTGACTTGGAGGATGTTGTCCCCAAGCCCAAGCATTTGAGTCATCGCCATGATCTTTAATGAAGCGAACTTCACCAGCAGTCTTAACCCTACCTGCTGTCTTTGAATTGGCGTTGACCTTACGAGCTTGCTTTATAAGCATATAGCGTTCAGCTACAGCTTTAGGGTTTGCCTTTGTCATAATATACTCTCTCTCTATAATCATATACAAAGAGAGAGTATAAAAAGACTATTAAAAACCCTTTACCTTATAGGCTTTGTCTAAGATGTTCCTCAACAACAGCTTGAAGACGAGCACGAAGATCATCTTTCCATTCTCTCTCTGAAGGCATCTCAGAAGCCTTAGCGATGTAGTATACAGTACCTACAGATGGATTAGCGTTTGTGAAGCCCTGTGATACAGTGTCCATAAGGAAGTAGAAAGAATTGTCTTTCTTGCTGTATCCTGCACCTTTCATCTCGCCCTCATAGTAAATCTTACCGTAGTCTTTAAGACCACCCTCTACGAGATCGTCAAATTCACCCGAAAGAAGAGTTTGACGAGTACGATCAACATTAGATTTCTCAGCGTACTGACTACGGATAGCAGGAACAGGGAGTTTACCACCACGCTCATAAACCATCACGAAGTTTCCAACACGAGGTTGACTGATAACTTTTTTATAGTGGTTAAGGCTCTTAAATGAAGCACGATAAAGACCATGACCATTATGAGGAGCAAGTGCCTTTTCACGCATTTCACCAAGAATACGATTTACAGCGTTTGTGTCGCCTTTAGCCTCAGCTTTTTCGAGCTTTTTGGAAAGACCACTGATACCTCTTGCTGGCATAACTGCTTTGAACTCAAATTTCTTGCTACCAACTTTACCTGTTTTGGTGTCGATTGGTGAAACTTGGTAAGTGCAAAGTTCACGAAGGTCAGCAGGTTCGATACGAGCAACGATCTGACAATACTGCTCATTGTCTGGAGTATGCTCAAGAACACCACAGTTTCTTTTGTTTTCGGGGTGGATGCATTTTGATGGGTCAACAAGAACAATCTCACCGATGTCAAGAGGTCCACGCTTTTTGACGGGAGCCGCTTCACCAGGCTGACGGATTTTCACACCTGCTGAAGAAAGATATGAAACAACTTCATTAACACTCATGCCTTGTGGGTTAGACATTTTAGCCCATGCCGCAAAAGCAGCCGCATCGTCTGTGTTAAGAGCAGTTGCGATTTTATCTGTCTTAAGAATATTGATGAGTTTCGCTTTGAAAGCTGGATCTTTCTTGGCGAGCTTGAGTAATTGTTCTCTTTGTGTCTTGTCCATGATGGATCTCCTTTGAATGAAAAACTGACACTACTTATGAATAATAAATAAACTATTAAAGACTCTCAGTCTCTACACTATTTTTTTCAAGATACCTTAAACCCTCTTGATGAACCTCTGTTTGTAGTGGTGCGTACACTTTGATAATCCCTGCATGATGGATAGCCTTTGCACACATAAGGCAAGGATCACATGAGGTGAAGAGCCACTTACCCATAGTGGACATACCATTTCGGGCGGCATTTAAGATTGCGTTGATTTCTGCATGATGACATCCGACATCGTTTTGAGTACCACTTTTGACTTCGTACCGATCACGCAAACAGTCCGACCCACCACATAAATCTCCATTACTTCCTCTTGGCGGTCCATTATATCCTTCGCTAACAACAACATTGCTATCGGGGTCTACGATCACAGAACCCACTTTTCTCCGACAGCAAGTGCTTGCAGAGGCAATAAGTGTGCATTGTTGTTTTCGGATTTCGATGTGTTTCTGCTTCATATTCTTTAGATACCTTTCGCTTATAGGGTGAGGAGAATATACCCTCAGAATGGAGTCCACATGACAAAGGCAGTTTTGTTAGATACGAGTGTTTTAATACACGACCCTACCTCGATGACCTCTTTTGGAGATGATACCGAAGTCCTTATCCCTATCTATGTTATCATGGAGCTTGATGTCCTCAAAGACACACCTAAGCGTGAGAAATCTCATGTTGCTCATCTTGCTCGCCAAGCCTCAAACCTTATCCTCGAACTACAACCAGAAGGCAAAGTTAAGGTTGTTTCCCACGATGGGGAAATCAGTATAAGGGCTTTAGATCGTGCTAATCAGATTCGGTATGTAGACTTACTCATTTTACAGACTGCCATCCATCTCAAAGAGGACTATGATCTTACACTTGTATCAAGAGACATTAATCTTCGGATTATTTGTGAATCTGTGGGTGTCAAATCAGACGACTATACCTCAGACACAAGTATGGACACTCTATCTGGTATTGGACTCAAAGAGTTCGTTCCCGATGTTGTTTTAATGAATCAACTTGTTAAGTCATATTGGCAAGGGGCTGTTAGACTACCTCATGAGTTTGATATAGAGTTCCATGAAAACCAATATGTATGGTTCTTAGCACCAGGACAAAAGACGCACTTATTCCAACACAAAGAAGGATCACTCTTTAATGTCGATAAAGTGCGTACACAGAAGGCTAAACCTAGAAATCTTGAACAAAGAGCCGCTTTAGACGCTCTCTTAGATCAAGACATTGAATTAGTATGTCTCTTAGGTAAGGCAGGTACAGGTAAAACATTCCTCGCTTTGGCTGCCGCTCTTGAGCAAGCACACACTTATCAGCGTATCTTGCTCTCGAAGCCTGTAGTTGATGTCGGTAAGGGCATTGGTTTTTTGCCTGGTTCTTTGTCCGAGAAATTAGAGCCTTGGATGCAGAGCTTCTTTGACAACCTAGATCAGATCAATCCTCTTTGGGATGCTGGTCCTATGGGTGGGGAGATGGGGACTAAAGAAGGATTCCTTGAGAAGAACCAAATAGAAATCCAACCAATCCACTCGATCAGAGGTAGATCACTCAAACAAGCGTTTATGATTATTGATGAGGCACAGAACCTCACCAAACATGAGATTAAATCAATCATCACAAGGGCGGCTGAGGGTACTAAGGTTGTTCTCTTAGGTGACCCCTATCAGATTGACCACCCTTACCTCACAAAGCAATCTAACGGTCTTGTGTATGTGATTGAGCGTATGTTGGGTCAGCCTTTATTTGCGTGTGTGAGCTTACATAAATCAGAACGATCTACGCTATCAGATATAGCCGCTGACTTACTCTAACGGATAACCTCAACTTCAACGAAATCATGTTTTTCTGCGTTATCGCTAATTTGAGTGAGGAAATCAGTTAAGACACCCTCTGGTGTGTCGAACCTTGAGTTTTTGTCTGCACCTAAATACTTAGACTTAGGTAGCCCAAAAGGTCTATTTAGACCTCTTAGTACCTTTGCTGTTTTCCAATGGTGGCGAAACACTGTAAGTATATCTTCGATCAGCTCTTTGAACTCTTGCTCGTTAAGTTTTGTGATGTCAAAACTTAACCAATCAAACATAAAAGACATTGTATGTTTACTGTGAAAAGCACTCCCTTCAACAAGGAGCTGATACTCACCAATAGATACCTCAATGACTTTAGCACTCGTGCTTTCAAAAATAACCATCAGATACATATCGGTGTCGGGGTTATACAAACCACCATATATACGAATAACATTTGTTTTAGGGTCGTAGGTGACAGTTTCTTTTACAACACCCTGCTTGGTGAGTTCTAACATCAACTGAGTTAGAAATAAGGCGTTCATTTCAGCAGGGTCATCAACGAAGTAATTTTCGTACCAGTCGTAACAGTTTGATTTAGGAGCTAGTCCTTTGCTTGTACTTTCAGTAAGTTCAGTACGCATATAAGAGTCCTTTCAATAATGGTGAATGACTCTCTTATATGATTAGCTCTTAACATAGACTCTTAAAACTCCGTTCACCATTTGAACTGAGACATCACCACTAACATGATTCTCTGAAGTCTGTAGTCCGTCTTTATTCTCTTGTATGAGAATAACTTTATTGAACCCCTTAGCCTCTTGACGCTCAACTCCGACATAGATAACTGGTTGAGTTCTGCTTTGGGCTTCTTCAAAGGATTTAGCACTCATTTTCTTACTCCTAGATAAAAGGTTTATTCATATAGGAATAAGTCATTTAACCTTTAATGATTCTCTTGCCAAATCCTAACATCTTTTGCTTTGTTGCCAGTAGCTTTAACTAGGATCTCCACAGGAACAATAATAGAAGCAACCCCTATGCTGATTCTAACATCATCTCCGTCTACAGCTTCAACAAGAGCAGGGGCATTATAAGTCCCTGCCGCTCCAGGATTTCTGTTTAGGAGCATTACTCTGTCGCCCCTTTTAATATTCTCCTGTGCAAACCTCGAAGAACTCGCTTTTTTGATTTTTTCAAGACGAGCTACTCTTATTTCTAAGTCTCTAAGGACTGAACTTGCTGTTCTTCTCATAATGGTTCTCCTTAAAGTGTTCCGTCAAAGTCCTCATTGGACTCAGATGGTGTAGGTTTACTAGGGGGTTTATCCCCATCTTTATCAAGAGCCGCTACAGCGACATGGGTGTATTTATCAAGTGCGGCTTGACCTAAGATGTAGCCGATTTGAATAAACCCACTTGTAACGATCATCGTTACGAGAACCATAAACGCATAATGCTCAATCTTAGTTTGATACTCCCAGATTACATAAAACATAAGGATCTTCCACCCGATGTCAGCAATGAGGTAAGCAAGGAACTTCTTGCTCTTAAGTGGGAGTTTATCAAACTGTGTTGGGTCTTGTGGTTTCTCGGTTGCCATAATAAATCTCCTTTACAGCAAGTCTAACTTTTCTAGGATGTAAATGAGAGCAAAGTCTCCTTTACTAGCTTCGGCAAAGATTCTAGCAATACAATCCCCGTCCCAACTACACTTACGAGCCATGAACTCACCTGCGTCACTTATGGCTGGATCATCTCTCCCATCACCTTGAACGGAGAGATAAGAAGAAATAGCTTTTGCTTCGCTGTGGAAATTAGCATCGTGGAGTGCCACAATTAAAACATGGTAGAGGTTTTCTACACCTACTTTCCTTAGCTTTCTTTTCAAGGACTGTACGAACTTCTTTTCATCTTCGTCTAAGAGATAAGACTGAGCAGATCGTTTTTCAAGACGAGCGATTCTACGCTCAAGATTACGGATGATTTGTGAAGCTGTTCTTCTCATGGTTATTCTCCATACTCATTATCAAGCCAATAGTTTAAAAAGTATTGGAAGTGGTCTTTGCTTATGCCCTTTAGTTTTAGCACAGCGGTGGTCCCGCCATCTTCTTCTTCCCACTTTTCAAGATC
>MDTE01068759.1_pt1 | contig 16102 bp, 8 predicted proteins | sample 811231 | NCBI WGS metagenome assembly MDTE01 (sample SAMN05326651, study PRJNA326480) | marine metagenome | isolation source: seawater | place: Indian Ocean: Red Sea | collected 2010
AGAAAGGTCGCACCCACCAGCCAGAACCAGGAGATGCCCATAATGCAGCGAAAAACCTCGCGCTGGTCTGCGGCATACCTGAGCATCTTCCAGGTCTGGGAGACGAAATTGTAGCCGATGCGCAAATCCGGTTGGCCCGACCCCAGCGCCGGTATGTAGCAGCTGGAAACCCAGCCCACGATGGCTACCGCGACGACGACGGCAGAGAGGATGATAATACCCTGCTCATCCAGAACCACCCAGGACCCGAGGATCGTGCCGGTGAGAATAGCGAGAAACGTACCGGCAGAGATCAGCGCGTTGCCGCCCACCAATTCGTCTTCGCGGAGCTGGTCGGGCAGGATCCCGTATTTAATCGGCCCGAAGAAAGTAGACTGCGTCCCCATAAAAAAAAGCACCACCATCAGAATCGGGATGCTGCCGAGATAGAAACCCACCGCGCCCGCCATCATGATGAGAATCTCAGCGAGTTTGATTTGTCGGACGAGTCTGGCTTTGTCGAATTTATCGGCAACCAGCCCTGCGGTGGCTGAAAAGAGAAAGAACGGAAGGATGAAAACACCCGCCGCTACTGTAACCATGGTCTGCGCGTTCATCGCGACGAGATCGGCCAATCTCCAGGTAATGAGCACCACCATCGCGGTCTTGAACGCATTGTCGTTGAAAGCGCCGAGAAACTGGGTCAGGAACAGGGGCAGAAAGCGCCGGGTCTGCAGAAGAGAAAATTGCTTCTGAATCACAGCGGGTATTCCTTCTGGCGCAATTACTCAGAGTGGCACACCAGCGACAGGGCGCCGATCCCGACGCATCGCCACTCTCCCTCTATAGGACAGATCTCACAAGTGCTAAAACGCGCACGACAGATTGGGCATTAGCCTGGATTAGAGAGTAGAAATTTTAAAGGGGCTGTGTCAAGGAGCAGAAGCCGGCCAGGTATCGGCCGATCTTTTTTTAGGAGCGATACTGCTTCCGACCGGAAGCGATGGAGATCGATTATCCGGCAGATTCGCTACTTCTGTATCAAGCGCCAAGGCCTGAAACAGTATCCCGAACCAATATTATCAACGAAGTTTAGTCATCGTTATCAGCGTGCCGCGGTCGCTAGAATCGATATAGACCTCATCCATCAACTCGTTGATCAGCGTCAATCCCCAGCCACGAGGAAGGTCTTTTTCGCGCCTTTCCGCTATCCGCGCCAAGGCCTCTTCCAGGTCGAATCCCTCACCTCCATCACCAATTGAGATACTGAGTCCGCGATCGGTGATCTGAAAATTGAGGTCGATGCGGCGGGTAGGACTATTGCTATGCTCAAAGGCGTTAATACAAGCCTCTATCAGAGCGATTTTTACTTCTTCAATCTTGTCCGGATCCAGACCCATAAAAACACCGAGCGATTCGGCTACCGTCGTGGCCGTAAGCTCCATGTCGGGCAACATAGGTATGCTCAAATCCACATTCGGATTTCCAGCCATATTCTCCTCCTCATCCGGACAGGATACAGAACAGCTTTACAGCGGAAAATAACTATAAATCACCTATTGCGCACTCTATAGTTTCACTACCCGTTCGAGTTCGGTCGGACATGAAACTCAGATTTTCCTGCTCGAGATTCGGATTCTGTGCTCAGTACAACCTCAATCACATTCAAAAATTGCGGACCAGCACCCGGTCTAGATCGAGCGAAACATCGGCTGCAGAAAAATTCGTCCCGTCGTACCTTCCGCCTCAAAGCGTACATAGGCCTCATCACCAGCAGTGTATTCGAAAAACACACCCTCGGCTGCGGCCAGCCGCTGGCCGCCCGGTCCTATGAACGTCCCCTTGCACGGCGCGTCGACCTCCACTCGGATCCGCCCGTGCTCTTCTTCCACCGACTTCAGTAAAAGTCCGGTAGACGCATAGCAACGCCCGCTTTTAGCCGCCGCGACCACCGCCTGGGGCGTCTTTTGCTCTACCAGTACCATATTGAATGCATTGTCGAAATCTTCATAGTCGTGAAAATCGTCGTTGGCAAAACCCCAGATCCGATTGCCCGCCGTCAACAACTCATCCCAGAAATCGGCATAGAGCGGCCAGCGCCCCGCCGCCAGCGCTCGTTCAATACCGTAGTGACCATTGTAGACCTCGACGCCATCAGGCCAGACCCCCAATGCCGAAAGTTTGTCCAGAGTCCAGTACTCTCGCGCAGCTCCATTGGGCTGTGGGTGACACACTACGGTCAGCAATCCGCCGGCCTCAGCCAGCGCCTCTTCCAGCGATCGCTGGTAAAGCGGGCCGACCTGCGGGCCGACAAAGATCACATTTTCACGCGTACTGTACTCGAAACCATGCAAAAACACCAAATCTTCGTAGCGCGTCTGAATTTCCGATAGATCGGTAACCAGATCGTGATCGGTCAACGCCACGAATCCCGCGCCGACCTCCCAGTAGCGCTTGACGCTCTCGTCCAGCGGCACCGATGCACAAGCACTGTGCTCGCTGCAATGCCCATGGAAGGATCCGCGAATCCACTGACCTCGAGCATCGCGGTACGGGTTGTCTAATCGGGTACTCATCTGCTCACTCCTCTTTAATTTTAAACCAAATCCAGATCGGCCTTCTGACCTTCTTCGATAAAGGCGCTCAACAAATCCACCGCAGCCTTGAGATCGCGCTTATCGACCAGTTCGATCGAGGTATGGAGATAACGGGTCGGCACCGATATAGTGGCAACCGGTACCCCGGCCCTGATCCGCTGCATGGCGCCTGCATCAGTACCGCCTCGGGGCAAAATTTCCAGCTGATATTTGATCTTCTTCTTGCGCGCCAAGCCCTTGAGGTGAGCCACCAGTCCCGGGTGCGAAATCGCCGAAGAATCCATCAATTTGATCGCTGCTCCTGCACCCAGTTGCGTCACTTGCTCGTGTTCGGCGATGCCCGGAATATCTGCTGCCAGCGTCACATCCAGCGCGATCCCCAGGTCCGGCTCGACCCCGTAGGCACTCACCTGAGCACCGCGTAAACCGATTTCCTCCTGTACGGTGGCTACTGCATAGGTCTCGCAGCCAAAACTCCTGGCCTTTTGCATCGCACGGATCATTATATAGAGCGCCACCCGGTCGTCCATCGCCTTGCACGAGATCCCAGCGCCGATCTCGGTAAAATCGCGCTGCAGTGTGACCATCGCACCGATCTCGACCTCGCGTTTGACCTTGGCCGGTGGCAGGTAGAGATCGACGATGAAATCGCCGACCGTCAGTGGCTTGTCCCGATCTGCCGCCGTCTGGATATGCGGTGGCTTGATCCCCGGATAGAGCAGCCCCGGCAGGTCGTTTTTGACGCCGCAGACCACCACTCTTTGCGCTACCATATTGCGCGGATCATGCCCACCCAGCGGCACTAAACGCAACAAACCCCGCTCATCGATATGCGAGACCATAAAACCGATCTCGTCCATATGCGCAGCGATCATCAGCCGCCTGGGTTTGCGGCCCTTGCTCGCCTTCTTCACCGCGATCAGGTTGCCCAGAGCATCCACCCGCACCTCGTCGGCCAGGGGAGCCAACTCGCGACGCACGATCTCCCGCAGTCGCCCCTCACGGCCCGGAATACCCGCGGATTCGCAGAGTTCTTTGAGTAATTCCATCACCTAATTCTCCTTTGCTGCGAAACGATGCTCCCTGACTCCCTCGACCTCAGCTTAGAAACCCGGAAAACCATAGGGTTTGTCGACCTGATTCGCGCGCGATCCCGAATAAGGCCAGGCCTGCCCCCCGATCGTGCGCAGTGCGTCTCCTTTGCCACAGAGCCAGAAGAACATCTGCGCGATACTCCGGGCGGATCCATGCCCGCCGTAGTCGGCGCCGTGAAAATCGAAATCCGCCTCCGCGATCCAATCGCGGTCGGGAGGCGTCAGGCGCCAATAGCTATACTTCAGCATATTGCGCGTAGCGCTGGCGGTCGACCGGCTGCGGCGATGCAGAATCGGATAGGCCGTGACAAAGATCGATCCTGCCGGCGCCGCGGTCAGCAACCCGCACTGGTCGTCTATCTCGCGTTGAGTCTGGCTGAGATGCGAACCCGGCAGAACCTCGGTTGGGCCCAACTCCATCGGCGTATCCTGGGGATAGTAGAAGACCTGCAGATAGTGGACCTCTGGTCCGAAGTGCGAGTCTCCGTCGTGATGCCAATTCTGGGCGCCCATCGGGCACTGGACTCGGTGATTGCTAATGAGAATCGGCAGACCGAAACCGGGGCCCAGCAGAGAGCGCACAATCCCCGTCGTCTGCGCGTCGAGAATCACATTATCGACGAACCATTCCTCGGCAAAGATCGCCGTCGGCTCGCCCTGCGGATGCTCTTCGAGGAAGCCGACCGTCCGCAGGTTGATCTCAGTAGGGACTACGCCTTCCAGCAGAATGAATCCCGTGCGGCAGAAGTCCAGGACCTGCGAGTCGGTCAACACCGGGTCACAATCGTAGGCTGTTCGCGCACTAATCTTCATTGTCGTCCACACTCCTTTGCATCGCTGGTACGAGCACCAGCAAAGTGCACCTTGTACTCAGAAGAGCGAGGCCGTTACGGCCTTGTCAATCATCTGAACCGCAGCGCAAACCATACCGATCAGCGCCATCCCCACCCCATGGCCGACCGCCAGTACCATCGCGTATTGCCGCCACTGCTGCTTGCCGTAACGTGGCCAGAAATAGTACTTGGCCAGCAGCGCACCGATCACTTCGGTCAGCATTGCGAAGAAAACCGCGGTGCCGGTCGACGCCACAGCGCGAATATAACCCCAAACAAAAAACATCGGCATGCCCAAAAAGCCGAGGATCATATAGAATACCAACCCGAAGACCAACCCGATCAGTGCGATCGGCCACTTCTCCCCGGCGAATGGATGGCGGATATCCTCATCGATCTCACCATCGCCATCATCATCCTTGAAGTTTCGCCACTCCTCGTCTATAGAGCCATCCCCATCGTCGTCGCGACCGTCACGGGTATAATCGGGATCCCAGAGCAGCGTCTTAAAAAAAAGCGGTCGATCAAGCGACGATTGGGCGAAGTCGCTGTTGAACTCAGGTGTGGTATCGATCTCAAAAATAAATTCCAGCGAATCGGGCCATGAGGCGATCGCACCCAGATAAGGATTGGGGTCGTCAACCACCGAGCCATCTTCTATGCCCTTCAACGTCACTGGTGGAAGATGCGTGGCAACTTCTTCCAAGCGCTGCACGCCCTTGATACGCCTGGGCTCGCGCGGAGTCTCCCTCGCCCCGCTCTGGCGATCCTGGCCAGTAAAATCGGTATAGAAATAGCCATGACGCGACCAGGGACCATAGCGACGACGCTCTGGATTGATCACCTCTATACCATCGGTCGTCCGCAGATCATCAGTCATCCGTACGCGCCAGTAATAGAGTTGCCTATCGCGCAGATTGCTCGGACTCCACACGGCTTCATTCCGTGCGATGAGGCGGTCGTCGACTTCCTCACCGTGCCGCCAGGTCTTATTGTACGAAGTGCTCGACCAGGCCACTGCTTGATTGAATGCCTGCAGCGGCCACATCTTCTGAGCATAGGGATAGGCTTCGGAGGGGATCGGCGCCAACTTCCACAGAAAACTCCAGTACATCAAACTGACCCCCAGCACCACCGGGATCATCACGACTTCGGCCTTGAAGAGACTGGTGAACTTCATCCCAGTCAGTTCGACAATCCGGAACTGTTCGGCATTGCCACCGAAATCCTGCCCTGGGAAAGGCACGAACCAGATCTCCACCCCGCGGTAGCCGGTGAGGAAAACCGCCGCCTGGTGCACATAGGGGATCTGAATATTCTGGCCGATGAGCCCGTCGAGCCTGGCAGAGACAAAAGACATCAGCGGCGCATAGACAAAGGCCAGGAAGAGGAAGAAAACCAGCAGCCCCGTACTCACCAGTACCGGAAAGAGCGCCTTGGCCATAAAGATCGGGTACGCGGCAAAAATGAAAAACAGAGTCACACAGACCCATAAGTTGAAATCGCCCCGGCCCAGATGCTTGAGACAGTAGCCGCGCAACTGGGCCGCCTGACCACATTTCTCGTGCTTGCAGACTCCCTGCTGATGCTCGGGATGGTCATCGCGGTCCTCCCGCTGCTGGCGGCTGGCCTTGACCATCTGCACCAGACTGATAATCGTCACCGCGATCGTCAACCCCATTCCGAAAGCGGTCCAGAAGTCGACACCCGCCGCGATCTGGGTCTGAATGACGTCCATACCGGGCTTCCAGCGCGGCATAAAGCCGTAGTGCTGTAAAGCCGGCGAAGAGACCATGAAGACCAAAACCCCGACAAACGATCCCATGATCCCCCAGAATGGAGCCAGTAAGCCGGCAAAAATCGGCCCCAGACTGAAACTGATCGCAATCGGCACCCCCATGAAGATCTGGCCCAGTTGGGGCGTCAAATCGACGAAGGGGATGGGTATGATCGTGACTTTCTGACCGGCGAAGACCTCGGTGAAGACCGGAACACCAACATATACCAGACCGAAGATGAGCCCGATCGCACTACCGATAGTAAAACAGGGCCAGCGCCACGAGTGATCCTCAGCCCCGCTCTCCTCAGCCAACGCCATCGAGGAGAGTGCCGACATCGGCGCCGTCGGGAAAGGAAGCCGCTCGCGATCGGAAACCATCCGGAAGAGCACGTACCCCGAAGTGAACCAGGTCACCCGCCCGACGATGATCCCCAAGACCATCAGGATGATCGGCAGTGCCCAATCCTCGTGTAAGAAGGTGCGGTCCACGATCGCCGGCGAATCGGGCGAGGGCACGAACCACGAATAGCCCATAAACTTCAGGTCCACCAGCCGCTGGGTCAGCCCGAATTCCTGCATCTCCTGCGAAGTGATAAAGTACTGGCGCTGGATCAGGGCTAGAAAGGTTCCGGTCTCTGCACGGCTTATCAGCGCCGTCGCCACATAAGTCAGCAGGTAGATCTCCTGCCGCCTTAGACTGGTAAATGAGCGCTTGGCCACTTCGAGAAAGAGAATCACCGTCACCCATTGCGCCGCGTCATTGAGCGTCAACCCGGCGAAGAGGCTCATATACATCTGGCCCGGCGTCATGATCAGGGCGATGAAAAGCACCCCGAAAATGGTGTTGCGGGTAAAGCCCTCCTCGTAACGGCTGGGCGCCTGCAGCAGATCGCGGTACTCGTCGATCTCCTCCCACTGCCGCTGGTGCTTGGTCTGCTTCTTGGATTCCTTGGCCATCGCCTAAGCGCCCTCCTCCCCCCGGTCCAGCGTTTGCGCCTCGACCAGCACCGAACGACCTGTCTGCGCGTGTTCTTCCTGTACCTTTTCACCGAGAGTCTGCCAGAGCAGAAACTGCTGACGCAGCGTCAACATAAAGCCCAGATTGAGTCGCTGCCAGAATGCAACCGGACCACTGATCCGTTCGATATAGAGTTCGATGCCGAAGATATTGTCCACCTCGCTCGGCTCAACTGTAAATTGCAGATACTGACTCACACCCATATCGAATGGGGCCAACCACACCAATAACTGCACCGCATAGATCCGCTCGCCGTCGGCCCGTTCGTCAACCACGACCCGCGTCTTCTCAGTATAGAGCTCGCCCACCGACTCGTGACCATAGGCGGAAAAATAAGTATACAGATAACCGCACAGGCTTTCGATCGCCTGGCGGTTGAGCGTGAAGGGAAAAGGGAAACGCCAGACATCGTCTTCGGGCTCAGGCAGCTGCCAACGCCGAACCACATCGGGCACCGCCATTCGCGAGGCTACTCGCGCCGGATAAAAGGTCGAAAGGAGTACTACCGCTATCACCAACAGTGAAGAAGCAATAGCCGAAAGCGACGAATAATTCAGCGAGATGCCCTCCAGAACATCGAAGACAATCAAGACCTTGGCCGTCACCTGGCCAACCAGATACCCCATCGTGACTCCGAGGACCCCGTAGACAGAGGCCTCGGCGATAAAGAGAAAGGCGATGTGCACTGGCGCCAGACCGACTGAAGAATAAACACCGATCTCGCGGAAGCGCTCGTAAACCGCACCCATCATTGTGTTGAGCACGATCAACGCCGCGATCAGCATCGGGATGAGCAGCACACCCAGCCCCTCCATACTCGTCACCCCCAGCGAAGTATAGGCCAGACTCCGCAACTGCCCTCCCTCATCGGGCAGACCGACGAAAACCCTAAAGCCGGTGCGACTCAAAAAGCGCTGCACCAGTCCCTCGCTATCGATCTCCTCGCTAAAGCGAACCGCAACCGAGTAGAGCGGCGCATCCATACTCTCGAGTACGCCATAAGGCATGATTACAATTCGCCCCGGATCGAGATGCTCGAAGTTGACATCGAAATCGACATCGGCATTGTAGAGAGTCCGCGTCAGCTCTTCCATGCCGGGCATGAAGTTCTGCTCGAATTTCTGTTTGGCCGGAGTCAGCGGCTCGTCGTTGAGATCTTTAATCGCCGCATAGCGCACTGGATCGTAAATTCCGCGCACCCGCCACTGCTGGCCAAAAATCGCCACCGTCGCCTTGCCCAGGTCCTCCGGACCGATCCCCAACTGAGTGGCCACCGACTCGGGCAGGATCACGCTCGACTCTCGCTCATCTTCAAACCACGACCCGGCACTCAGTGCCGCATCTACCCCGGTAACGCCCGGTTCCTGCGGCCCCAATCCCATCAGAGCCAGCACATCTGCCTGCCGCCCCGCGTGTTCTAGGGGAATAAAGCTCGACTCTTCGAATCCCTGTGTGAGCCAGGTGCGCGGTACTACCGTGCCGAAGGCGCCGAAATGCGACTCGATATAATCGTAAACCGAATATTCCCACCACCACCATTGCACATCGTGAAAAAGCGCCCCATGGTAAGAGGGCTCCCATTCCTTATCGAACCCCACATAGCTGATCTGCGGTTCGAAAGAAGTGAAAGAAAGTACGGTGAAGGTCAGCAAGGTGATCGTCAGCAGGGTCAGTCCGGTGCGCAATACCCGACGGCGCATATTGGAAATTCCCAGCATAAACGCTACGTACGAAGTGCCGGAACGGCTGATATCGGCACTTTCGGTCCCCGCGCGCTGATGACGTTGCGCATCCATAAAGGCATTGAAACGACCAACGAGGAGCGAGATGACGAAGAAAGCCATCGCCAGGATCATCAGCGCCAAGAGCACGATCATCGGGTGGGCCAGTTGAAAGGCGGGATGCACCTGCGATAGGACGATCCAGATCACCAAGGTGATTAACCCGGTCAGAGCCAACTGGCGGCGAATATCCGTAGCAGCAAAGAGCAAGCGCTCGGCGAAGAACGCCGCCGGCAAGAGCAAGGCCACGAAGAACACGACCCCGAACACAATATCGTTCTGGGTCGCGACCACATCTGCATAGGCATTATTTTCCGAGCCCAGAGCCTCACGGGAATACCGCGCATAATCGGACCAGCGTAACTCCTCGAGCGCCTTTTCCGCCTGCTCGATCAGCGCCGCGGTCTGCTGATGCCGCTCCTCTATGCGCGGATTCTCGATCGCATAGCGACGCATACGCTCATAGCGCACCTCGTCGAGCGCCCACATATTCCTGGCAAATTCCAGCGTCCCATGCCGAACCATCCGCCGAGCGCTAAGGTCGTAGCCTGCACCCTGTGCACTCTCTTCATCGGTAGCACCCCGATTATTGAGCAGAAAGACCGATTGATCGACGACACGCAGCGAATCTCCTGCTACACCGAAGAGCACCATCGAAGTCGACATCCAATCGCCCAGTACATAGCCGAACTCTTTGGGATTGGCACCGCGTTTGTCGAGGACTTGCAAGTTGGTACTGTTGCTGCCCATCGTAAAGAGAAAATAAGCATGCACCCGATCGTAAATCTCAAGACTCTCACAGGGAAAGAGAATCGTCGTCCACTGCGTTTCGGCGCTGGATAAGCTCTGTGCGAAAGGGCCGAAAGCTTGGGCCCGCTCACCCATATCGGTGGCGTAGACAATCGCGCCGGTATCGTCATCGAGCAAAAAAGCCTGGACCTCGACCTTGCTCGGTACCAACCCGGTAACCCGATATTCGCCGCGCAGGTCGGCCTGCACCATATGAGGTCGCCAGGACGCTCTGCGCGAAGTGGGCTCGACCGCCACCATTCCGAAGGGCACCGGGTCTTTAGGAATCGACCCCTTGCGCGGCAAAAGCCGCAATTCACCGCGGATATCGAGAAGCAGATCCTTGATATTTTTGTCGTGCATCGCGCGCAATTCCACTGCATCGGGGCCGAAAAGGTCGGCGTCGGACAATGCGCGGGTCAGGGTCTGCTCCAATAGCGAGCACTGGCGATATACATTTTCGTAGCCAATCCGCTCAGCAGTATCCAGTGGCGTATCGAGTGCCAATCGCGCATCATTAACCGTCATCAGACTCAGTGCCATCTGCCCTGTTTTCTGAGCGACGATCCCATCGGGCACCACGACCTCGGCCGAGACGTAGCTGTCCCAACTGAGGCCTTTTATCGGACTGATTCCGTTGACGAAAGCCCGCTCTGCATCATATCCCAACGCGCTGGCCGCCGCCTGTCCATGACGAGAAAAACTCCGCCCCACCGGCACGAAAAAGCGGCGAAAAGCCGAATTCCAGGTATTGTGCCAAATTCCGAGCTGATCGCTCTGGCTCGAGAGATCGAGCGATAGGAAGAGATCGATCGCCAGCGTGTCCGGCTCGAGCAGAATGCCCAGGGTATCGGCCTTGTTGTAGAGCCGCAACTTCTTGAGTTGCGCCTGAAGTTTATCGTCGTCAACAGCGTCGAGGACCAGAGCTCCTGTGGTCTCTTCGGTTCGCAGCCGAATGCCCAACGAGTCGAGTTCGATCCCGCGCCGCTGCGTCTCGACCAGCACTTTGTCGACATCGAGTGAATCGGCGACAAAGCGCCGGGGTACCTTGCGCAAAAACTCAGGCCGTTTACGCGCGTGCTGATTGAAGAAGTGCTTGAGTCCAGCCTGGTCGAGGAAGTGAGCACCAGTGCATAAAAGCAACACCGAACGAGCCGGGGGATTCTCTGCGAAATGGTGCGCCAGTTCGATAAGTCCCGCCGCACCCACAGCGCTCTCAGCCGCCGGCGTCAAGCGCGGCGCGACCGAGATCCCGTCGTAGTAGGTCTGGATAGCCCAGAGCTCGTCTCTGAGCGCCGGGTCAGCACCGGGCACGATTCCCCATATATTCCAGGTCTCGTGGCGTTCCCAATCGACCCTGGCCCGCACTCGCGCCGCTAACGCCCCATCGGCGAGCTGATCCCGCAACGCCAACCCTGCTTCGCGCTCGATCCAGAACCGGGGCACATCCAGCGGCACCCGGCTCCACTTCTGCCGCGCCTCAAATACCGTTGTCTCCTCAGGAGCGATAAAAACAACCGCACGCACTCCCAGTGCGGCGGCGTTTTGCCAGTTGTTCCACGTATTGAATTCCAGTAGCGCTATTCCACCCTCGACCTGATAGCCATCCAAGTCGCTGTACTCACCCCGACCGCCGTAAAAAAGCGATCCTTCAATGCCTTCTGGCGGCGTAGTCGGCGTCCGCACCAGATTGGGCCATAACGCCACCAGCGGCAGCTGATCTGCGGCAAGCTCGAGTACCGCACCGTGGTCTACGGGCACCACGACTTCAAAGGCCTCACGCGTCAGCGATCCGACTCCGGCGTCGCGCAACGCGCGCTCGATGTAGGCAGCAGCCAGAGAGTCGCCGGCATAACCCGCCATCCGCGCCCCATTGGTCGCCAGCGCCTCTATGGTCGCACGGATCCGCTCTCGATCCGCTGCCTGGACCGAATCGCTCCAACCCAGCGCCCAAAGCGCCACCATGTAGATCGCTACCCGCATCGCCTCAAATCCAGAAAATGGAGTTGCCGACCTGGCCGGTGAGAAAATCGATAACCAGCCAGATACCACTGATCAGCATCCGCCCGACGATGATCCCGAGAAAGAAATGTCGAGAGCGCGTAAACAGTTCCGCACCGCCGTACCTGAGCACTACGATTTTGATCAACCAGGCGAAGAACACGCTGAACCACATCCAGTCGATCAACCAGCTGGTCATGATCGGGAAACCGATCGGATGCAGCGGCCACCACAAGAAGCGTTGGCGCAACCAGGTCAGCAACAGCATACCCCCCGCGCCAATCCCGACAAAACCCATCCCCGGCCAATGGACACCGTGCGGCTCCAGTGTCTTGACGGCGGTACTATAAATTCTATTGGGCATGCCATTGAAGAACCAGCTGCTGGTATTGATGCCGCCGTCTTTGTACGCCAGTTCCATCACCGTCCACAGCGAGCTGGTAATACCGGCGAAAATAGCGACCAGAATCGCCCAGAACACATAGCGTCGACTGCGCTTGTTCATCCCCTCTATCAGCTTCAGACCATTCGCTACCATTCCCATCAGAAACACGCGGATATCGGTCGCAAAAATATAACTGAGCGAGAAGGTCGCGATGGCCTTGGGGCCGAGCAGAGCAGAGCCGAAGCCGTAAATCATAAAGTCGGGCGCAGTCATCGGCGATAGGAGTGCAGGTATCCCCGCTTCGGCGACAACCCGCGAGATGCCGACAAAAATCACCATCGCGACTGCGACGAAAATAAGCCCCGACCACCACGGCGCCCCCAGATAGGCAAACCACCCCACCATCACCAAAACTCCGACAAAGACCGCTGCCACCGCCGCGCGATACGACATGATCTCATCGTCATCGCTCAACTCCGAATCGGCGCCGATGAACTTCCGCCCCACCTGCCAGAAGTGCTCTCGACCAACCCACAGACCAACGAGCACGAAGGCGAAAAGCGCTCCCAAACCCTGATAATTGAGCAATTCGGTAACCGCAACTGCCCACACATCCTGTTCCTTAGCTACGCCCTGGGTAACGAAGAAGGCTTTTTCGAGTTTAGCCAGGAGTGCGAAACCCCAGATTCCAGCTGCAATATCCGGACTGATCAGATAGGAAAAGCCCAAAACGGCAAAACTCAAGGTCATATTAATCGACTGCCCGCCCAGGATCGGAAAGCTCCAGGCCGTCTGAAAAACCGGAACACCCGGAAAATACTTTGCCAGCCCGGTCATCAAACCGACAACGATCGGAATAGACGCGCCGTACCACATCGCCCGGCTCTTGAAGAAGGGATTGATCGCCTTGCCCGGGTCCTCCGCACGAATAATGACCTGTGCCGCCTGCACCAGCGGATAGGCCAGTCGCTCGCGATCCACCCACTGCCGCCGCAATATTACCGCGATCCCCACCATACTCATATAGAGGGCGAGCAGGAAAACACTCCATAAGAGCATCGGCCGCACCCAGAGTGCATAGGGAATCGAGTATTCGGCAACGGCAAAGCCCTCGAAGAATTCGCGGTTGCCACGACCGTCGTCGACCATGATTTCGTGCGGCAAATGCGGAAAGAGCAGTTCGGCCCATTTATTCTCCGGACTGACGTAGTAGAACGCGCCGGTAATCGCCGGGAGAATGGTCTCGCAGAGTCCCATCGTTGCCAGCGAAGCAACGACCAGCAACATGATATAGACGACGATCAGTTCGGATCGATTGAGGGCCAGGTTCTGACCCCCTAGTGCCAGCAAGGCATTGACCAGGAGGGCGACGACGACGAAGCTGGAAAAGAGCACCCCGGGCGAATAGGGCACCAGTGCAATAAAGGGATAATAGTGGTACGTGTAGAGTGCCGCCGCCACCACAAAAGACCCAAAAGCAAACCCAATATTGCGCGCCGTGATTTTAAAAAGCGTATTGAGCAGTCCCACCAGCACCAGAAAGACGAAAATGGCCCCAGGCGCAGAGAAGTCCAGCGTCATATAGCTGCCGGAGATCACAATATCGGCGTAATTGGCACCCACTCCCAGGAAAAAAGAGAGAAAGGTCCCCACCCCCAATGCACGTAAGGTCAACGGCTGGTGACCTTCGGCCTCGTCCCCGGAAATCGATGCTCCGCGCAATGAGAGATAATTCTTGAAATCCTGGGGAATCCCGACCTTCACACACCCCACCTATATTGGCTATTCGCGGTCTCTTTTATCGATCTCTGCGGGAAAGACAATCTAGCTCTCAGAAGTATAATAGAGGCAGTATCCGGCCAATCGCAAACACGACAGACCACTCATGAATTCGATCTGACCAGGACCGGGGTCATTTATATCAAGACCCTACAGATCCTGTCTTAACGCCCTTAATCATAGATGCAACACGGTGGACTTGCCGCCGATCGATCGCCTTCCACAGTCGAGTATCGACCGAAAAAACGAGATCCTCTTCGCACTGCTATTGCTCAATGAGAGTATCTTCGATCATTTTCTCGAAGACTTCGAACCTCATTGGTTTTTCCAGGAAACCGGCAAAGTTGTACCCCTCGATATCGCCGGCCTGCACCTGGCCCGATAGGGCTATTACCGGCAAATGAGGAAATTCTTGCTCCAGGTGTTCGGCCAGTTTAAAACCATCCATGTTCGGCATCGTAAGGTCGGAAATGACCAAGTCCGGCGGATCCACCCGAATCGAATTCAAGGCCTCTTCACCATCACTGGCCTCGCTGATATCATACGCCGGAAGTGAAGCCTTGATCAGATTTCGCAGGGACGGCTCGTCATCGACGATGAGAATCCGAATATCCTCGTCGCTAGTCCTTTCGTCGACCAGGGTCTTTGCCTCATTGATGTCCATTCCGGTCCGCTCTACCAGCAGAGCAATAGCCGAAGATAATTTACGATTGAGTCCTCTTTGTTCTTTTTCCGCTCGCACGCGAGCCATGGCAAAATCGCGTGCGCGCACGTTGTCGTTGAGGATCTTATCCGAGAGGATCTCGACAATATTATGGTAGATGCCGATTCGCAACTCTTTGTCGGTGCGCATCAACGTTTCGAAAGGGGCTCGGTCTATGACCAGCACATGGCTATCCTCAGAAGCATAGACCGAAGCAGAGCGCCGCACGCGATTGAAGATCCCCATTTCGCCGACTGTCGTGATCGGTGAAAGAACCGCCAGCCCCACATCATCCGAGCCCTTGACCGCCAACTGTCCGGAAATGAGGATGAACATCGCATCGCTGATGGTATTGCTTTCGATCAGAATATCGCCCTCGGCACAGGCCTGACGATGACAGAGCCCGAGAACCTTCTGCACATGAGTTGGCGAGAGCTGTTTGAACAAAGGCATTTTGCGCAACGCCGCAATAATATTCCGACTGTCTTTTGCCGAGTCCGTATTGGATAGCATTGAGTTTCCCCTACTACAAACCGTAAACTATTGCAGGAGCAAAAATTAATAGATTCCGTACATTATTTCAAGCAGACGCTGCAAATACACTGCTCCGCACGATCCAATTTCGGGATTCTCCTCGACAGAACGCAAATCCCGATACCTCCAAAAAGACTTAACGATACGGACCCCATTCTGCTCGATTACCGGCTCTATCGAGATCCTCTCTTTTGGTACTCGATAAATCTTAATACTTTATGCGGAGCTTCCCTGACTCAATCAGCCTCTTCCCATTTAGTCGGAGCCCAAACCATGGCAAACTTCCTCGACTCGACTTCAGTCATTGACGACCCGCCCGAACTTCGCCAACGGATGCGGCGCGACGGTTTTCTCTTCCTGCGCGGTCTGCTGCCCACCGATAAACTCTCTGCACTCAGACTTTCTTTTCTCGCTATCGCCCGCGACCATGGCTGGGTGGAAAAAAACGCGCCACTGGACAAGGCCATAGCCGATCAGAACGGGTTCTGCGTCGAGCCTACACCGGAATATATGGACGTGTACCGCCATATGTACGCCCTGCCCGAGTTCCACGCGGTACAGCACCATCCGACCCTCATCGGTGTCCTCGAGAAAATCCTCGACGGCCCGGTCTTGCCCCACCCCCGGCTCATCGGCCGCACCATCTTTCCCAATCGCGAGTCTTTTACCACGCCTCCACATCAGGATTTCATTCCGATCCAGGGTAGCGCTGAGACCTACACCGCCTGGTTTCCACTCCACGATCTACCACTGACGATGGGCGGATTGGAAGTAGCGGCGGGTTCCCATAAAGGGGGTGTCTACAAATTCCAACCAGCCCTGGGCGCCG
>MDTE01094920.1_pt1 | contig 16102 bp, 17 predicted proteins | sample 811231 | NCBI WGS metagenome assembly MDTE01 (sample SAMN05326651, study PRJNA326480) | marine metagenome | isolation source: seawater | place: Indian Ocean: Red Sea | collected 2010
CACGCGGCATCCCAACTACTTCGGCGACTTCCTGGTCTGGTGGGGACTCTGGCTTGTCGCTGCCGCTGAACCCGCCGCCCGCTGGACAATCATCAGCCCTGTGATCATGTCGATATTCCTGTTGCGAATTTCCGGAGTGCCGATGCTGGAATCGGCTCTCCGGAAAACCAAGGACGGCTATACCGACTACGTGAAAAGGACCAGGGCATTTTTCCCCTGGCGGCCCCGGGCCTAGAGACTCGGACTTGGTCAACGTCGTGTGGGCCGCCTGGCGCCGGTTCGAGCGAGCCATGCCTCGAGACTCTCACGAAGCTTCCTGGCAACCTGCGGTCTCTTTTTCGCCAGATTTCGCGACTCGCCGATATCGACCGCCAGGTCGTACAGTTCGATCGAGTTGTCATCAAACCGCAGGATCAGCTTGTGGTTTCCGTCTCGCACGGCAGCACCGGGACGATTGGACTTGTGCCACGCAAAATGCGGGTAGTGGAAGAACAGTGAACGGGGCTTCACATCCCGACCGACCAACATCGGCTTCAATGTTATTCCATCGAGTCGTTCGCCATCGGCCAGATTGATTCCAGCCGCATCGAGAACCGTCGCGGTCAAATCCATCGAAACAACGGGCGTCGAATTGATTGTGCCCGGCCGCGCGACACCGGGCCAACGAATGATCAATGGGACACGTATCCCACCCTCGAACAGATCGCCCTTTCCTGAACGCAACGGGTGGTTATCGGTCGCACCAGACCATCCGCCGTTGTCACTTGTGAAAACCACGACTGTCTGGCCGGCGATTCCGAGGCGATCGACTTCATCAAGAACGCGGCCAACGGCTCGGTCGGTGGCCTCGATCTGGGCGCCATAGATGGGATTTCTCAACCCTTTCCCTTCCTTGCCCCGGTACTTCCCGATCAATTCAGACGGTGCTTCAAATGGGTAGTGGGGGTTGTAAGTCCACAGGCACACGAACATTGGCTGATCCTTGGAACGCCGCATCCAGGAAATCGTCTCGTCGGCCAAGCGATCGGTCAGGTACTCGCCCGTCTTGCGTGGCTTGATCGTCGGAATGCGAAACGGGTCAAAATACGTCGGGGGGCCACCGAACCCACAGCCACCAACATTGACCTCGAATCCGTGCCGATCCGGAAAAAAACCGCGACCGCCCGTCGTGGGATCGTCCTTGCGAACTTGAGTCCCGGAAAGATGCCATTTCCCAAAAAAGCCCGTGTGATAGCCAACGTCACGAAAACGTTCGGCAAGAGTCACTGTCTTGTGCTCGAGAATATGGCCCACCACCGGCGGTTGGATGATCCGGTCTTTGGGCCAGAATTGTGGACCGTCGGCGCCGTGCTGTGTGATGTTCAATCGTGCCGGTGCCAGGCCCGTAATCAATGCGGCACGAGTCGGTGAACAGACCGGCGCAGCTGCGTACGCGTTGGTGAATCGCACCCCCTGCTTGGCCAGGGCATCAATTCGCGGCGTGTACAGCTTCGCGTTGCCCTGGCACCGCAGATCCGACCATCCCATGTCGTCGGTCATGATCAGCAGAACGTGAGGCTTCGCCGCTGGTTCAGCTGACCTGACAAGGTCGGGCCCACCAAGAAAAACGACCAGCGACAGGATCATCGTGTATCGGTTTGAAACGAGTTGCACGTCGACTCCACCTGGAGGTCAGGGAATGATTCGTTGGTTCAAACAGCCCGTCACCATCCCCGTCGACAGGATAAACCCTCAGGCGAACCATGCCTGGTTGACACAACCGGCCACGCAAACGCGAACAGTCTCGCGGCCAAGAGCGGGACGTGACAAGTGGTTGGAGTTGTAACGTGGCAAGCTCACACTGGACACCCCAAGCTCATTTGACGGGAATCGAAATCACCGGGCCGGCAATTCGCTTGATCTTGTCGCTCGCCCCCAACCTCAGGCATCCCTTGTCCATCAGGGAAATGCTTCCGGCTCGACGATAAACTCCGCGCCACTGACCGTTTCGTATTCGGTCGCACCGGTGTCAACGGGCCCACAGAGGTTGAATGACAAAGACAGACTCGGGAGACTGAACCGGCTGCTCACCCGCCCAATGGATTTTCACTTATGAATCATCTGCGAATGTCCCTGTCATTTCTTTTGTTGCTGTTGCTCCTGCAACCGGTAGACGCACAAAAACCATCACGTGTTCGGAGCCGGAATCTCGGAATCACCACGCTGGCACTCAATCCGCTGGTGCACAAGGAATTGAAGTTGAGTGACAAGCAGAAGGCCTCTCTGCAGAAGGCTGGAGCCGAAACGCGAAAAGCCATCACGCAAGCACAGGCCCTCGACGAAAAAAAGCGAAAGCAAAAGACTCGCCAGGCAACCAAGACCCTGCGAGCAGCAATTCAGAAGACATGCAGCGACCAGCAACAAAAACGGTTGTTCCAGATCGAGATCCAGTACACTTCCGGCTCATGGATGCTTCTGCGGTCGGAACTCTCCGACGTCCTCAAGTTAACCAAAGATCAGCAGCGGAAGATTCGGGACATCTCCAAAACGTCCCAGCTGAAAGTTGTCACACTCCGCGAAACGCGAAACGACGACAATCGCCAGGAAGTCCAACGCAAGATCAACGCCCTGCTGGACCAGGCCCGCCAGGATGGCGTGAAGCTCTTGACCGAGGAGCAACAAAAGAGCTGGAAGGCAGCACACGGCAAGGCTTTTGCGGTGCGGTCGACGAAGAAGAAAAAGAAGCCGTAGAACGCTGTCCGGCAAAGCAACATCTGCCGAACAACAAGACGGTTGTCATTTGCGTTGCGGTTCGCCCCCCAGCGACAGCAACTTGGTTTCGGTACGGAAGTACATGACACCGCCGGCAATTGCTGGCGTCGCAAAGCTCGGCTCGCCCAGCGACACCCTGGCGAGCAGTTTGTATTTCTTCCCGGCCGCAACCACTGCGACCGTCCCGCGGCGATCGACACAGTAAAGCGATCCGGCGACCCATACGGGGGACCCGTAGTAACTGCCTCCGACTCGCTCGCGCCAGACGACTTCACCGGTCGCCGCCACGATGCAGGTCACGATTCCGGAATCCGACCAGAGGTAGGCCAGCTGATCCTTGACGATCAGTGTCGGCGTCAATGGTGCGGCTTTCTTGATCTCGTACTTGATCCGTGGCTTCGTGTTCTTGTCTCCAGCCTGAACGGCATAGATCACGTCACCGGACACGCCACGACCGTGAGAGCCAAAAACCAGGTCACCGGCCATCACGGGTGATGCCACGGTGCGGCTCGGGAGCAGGCGTGAAGTCTGCCAGTTGACCTTTCCAGTTTGAATGTCCACTCCGGTCAGGCCGAAAAACGAGTCGAGAAAGACCAGTTCCCGTCGCCCGTCCTTCAGTGTTCGAACACAGGGCGTAGCGTAACCGGCCAGGTACGTCTTGCGTTTCACCTGCCAAACGGTCTTGCCACTCTTGCGATCCACGGCCACCAGGAAGCTGTCGTGGACCGTCTTGTCCGGGTACGTCTTGGGCAGGACACCGAGTCGAATCATGAAATTCGGGTCCATTTGCACGTTCGTCAAGACCACCAGGTCATCGACGATTATCGGTGATGTCCCCGCGCCATTGATCGCCGTGTGTGGACCGAAATCTCGTTCCCAGGTGGTTTTGCCGGTGTGATCGAGGGCCATCAGTACGAGCTTGCCGGGGTCTGCCCATGTGACCACCACGCCAGTGGAATCTGCGGCCGGAGTCGACGAACCGTAGCTGTTGGAACCGTGAAGCCTGTGTTTCTTCGATGAAAAAGTCCGCTTCCAGAGTACCTTGCCGCTGCCAACAGCGACGCAGACGACGATTCGCTCGGCGGTCCGCTTCTGACCGCAGACCACGTAGATCCTCTCGCCAACCACCACCGGTGAGCCGTGTCCCCGACCGGGCAGTTGGGTGATCCAGTTGTAGTCCCCGGCATCCCATTTCACCGGAACGGTCGTCGCGTGACTGACCCCCTCGCCATTGGGACCACGAAACCGTGGCCAATCGGTTGTGGACGAACTCGCCTTGCGTTTCGGAGTGTCCTGTGCCGACACGCTGGTGACGACCATCGCGGTAATCGCCACCGTCAGAGCAACCAAACAGGCCCGTTGTTTTGCCATGTCCACTCCAGTTTGTACCGCGTTGTTCAAAATCTGCACACCAGGACGTCTCCGCTCTTTCTAACTCATCCCCTGGTTGATCGCTCCCCCGGCGGCCAGCAACACCATCGAGCAGAGCCAGGCAGACAGGACTTGTTTACTACTCATCGAGGTCTCCTCGTCGTCACGAAATGGCCGCACACCGGGTGAAGAGCCAGGGACTCACCCCGCCCCGAAAACGTCGAGAGTAGAGAACGGTCCCGGTGTTGTATGCCCCGCCCCCAGTACAAATGGGCTGTCACAGGTAATAGAGAACCAGTGAAATCCCCAGCAAAACCGAGACCCAAAAGACCATCTCGGCCGTCGACCATGTTCTTGAGATCAATCCCCCAGAACCGATCAACCGGTGTGCGTGGTGACGAATCTTCCCGGCAACCGTTTGTGCAAACCGCCCCAGGCTGTCTCGGCCCCCTGCGACCCTCCGTCGGCAGACACCGATCGCTGCCGGGATCGGACGCCGGTAAATCCAGTCGGTGTCCAGGTTCACCGAACGCAGTTCCGGAGGATAGATTCCGGTCCGCATCAACACGGTGAATGCCAACGCACTGAAAATCAACAACTGCAACTGGGTGATCACGTGACCAAGACTGTAGGTATGCCACGGATCCAGCTTGATGTCGTAGGGCAACAACCGGTACAGCGGGCCCGGACACACCCCGATCCCGATACACAAGACCGCCGTGACTCCCATTGCCACCAGCATGTTGCGAGGTGCTTCGGGCACACGATGACCAGAATCGTGCCCGAAGAAGGCGAAGTAGGGAATCTTGATTCCCGAATGATGAAAGACACCGGCTGATGCAAACAACAGCACCAGGAACACGATGTCGTAATGGTTGTCGGCTGCCGCCTCGACAATCAACGACTTGGTCACGAACCCACTGAAAAGCGGAAACGCCGAAATCGATGCGGCGCCGACAATGCAAAAGACACAGGTCCACGGCATCGACTTGTACAGTGCACCCAGGTCCGAGCCCTTGGCCGTCCCCGTCCGAAACAGCACCGCCCCCACCGACATAAACAGCAGCCCCTTGTACAGGATGTGGGAAAACGCATGAGCAGCGGTGCCGTTGATCGCCAGTTCGGTACCGATCCCAATTCCGACGACCATGAATCCCAATTGGTTATTCAAGCTGTAGGCCAAAACCCTCCGGAGGTCGTTTTCGATCACGGCGTAGAAAATGGGAAACGCGGTCATCACCGTGCCGATCCAGATCAGACAGTCGGCCCCGGCGAATCCGCGAGCCAGAGCATAAATGGCCAGCTTCGTCGTGAAGGAACTCAACCAGACCGTACCGGTGACGGTGGCTTCGGGATACGCATCCTGCAACCAGTTGTGTAACAACGGAAACGCCGCCTTGATGCCAAACGCCAAGAAAATCAGCGTCACGGGCAACGCCCCGGCCGTGCCCTGCTCAAACCGGTCCCACAGATTGTCGAAGGCGAGAGCCGCCCCTCCCCTTTCGCCCACCAGCCAGGCGATTCCGGCCAACAACAGGACTCCGGACGCGACCTGGATGATCAGGTACCGCATCCCGGCACGAAAGGCACTAGCGGTTCGCGAAGCCCAGACGAGAAACACCGACGTGACCGCCGTGAGTTCCCAGAACACGAACAAGGTCATCAGGTCGCCGGCAAATACGGCGGCGATTGCCGCACCGGCGTAAGCGGGTGCGGCGGCTTGCTCCACCCTGTCGGTGATATGCCACGAGTAGATCGCCGACAACAGGGCAGCGATATGAAAAATCGTCCCCCAGACCAGGCTCAGCCGATCGATTCTGACGAGAATCAGTTCGAGGTCAAAACAACGCAGTTCGACCGGGGTCGGCAACCCGTCGGCAACCAGCCAGTACAGGTGCAGCCCACTGATCAGCGGGAGCAAAACGAGTCCGGCCCGCCTGGCGTTGCGCGACAAAATGGGCAACAACAGGCCGCCAAGGATCAACAACAGGCCGGGAGGCCAACTACTCACCGTAGTAGTCCTCCTTCCGCATCAGCAGCTTTCGCATTCCCTTGGCACACAAAACCAAGCCCACGCAACAGACAAAACCAAACACACCGTAGAAGCCAAAAAACTGCGTGAATTCGGGGTGCACGTCGTGCTTGAACTCCAACCAACCATCCAGCAGATCGAACCCGAGAACCAGCCCGCACAGGATGTACAACCCCCTGACGATGAGGTTGACGTTTCGGGGCTGGTCGAGCCATCGGCGCGACGATTCCGGTGACGACGGCACGTTGTTCTCGTCCATGCTTCTATTACTTCGAAACGACTGACAACAGGAACTGATAAATCGGATCCGCACAGAAAAACAACACCACGCAACCCGACGCCGTCAGGCACAGCGGAATCACACAAGCCAGTGGTGCTTCACCACCGGTTGCTCCTTCCGCCGTCGCGCCGGGTGCTTCACGAAAAAACCCTCGCAACGGGATCGGCACCAGGTAAGCAATGTTCAACAACGAACTCACCATCAAAGCCCCCAGCAAGGGCCACTGCCCAACCTCAACCGTCCCCAATGCCAAGAACCACTTGCTCCAGCAACCACCCACAGGTGGCAGGCCAATCACGCTGAGCGCCCCCACCGAAAACGCCGCAAACGTCCACGGCATCCGGCGGCCCAGCCCGTCAAGTTCGCTCACCCGCGTCTTGTGCGCACCGATCAGAATTGCGCCGGCACAGAAAAAGAGCGTGATCTTGCCAAAGGCGTGCATGACGATGTGCATGCCACTGCCGATCACGCCCGATTCAGTGGCCAACGCCACTCCCAACACGATGTAGGCAAGCTGGCTGATCGTCGAATAGGCAAGGCGTTCCTTGAGATTGTCACGAGTCAGTGCAATCAACGAGGCTGTCAACAAGGACGCACCGGCAACATACATCAACCAGACACTCGCCCCCCCGCTACCCAGCAAGTCGGTTCCAAAGATGTACACGCCGACTTTCAGGATCGTGAACACCCCGGCCTTGACGACCGCCACAGCGTGCAACAGGGCACTGACTGGTGTCGGCGCAACCATTGCGGCGGGCAACCAGCGATGCAACGGCATCAATGCCGCCTTCCCGGTCCCGAACGCGAACAGGGCCAGTAACACCCCGGCGGTGACTGGCTCGACGTGCCCGGCAAGAACCCCACCAGTCCGAAAGTCGAGCGTACCGGCCAGTTGCCAGGTCCAGAGAATTGCCAACAACAGCCCAACCACCGAGGTTCCCATCAGGATTCCCAGGTAGGTTCGTCCGGCCCGCTTGGCCGATTCGGTACCGTGATGCGTCACCAGTGGATATGTCGAGAGCGTCAACACCTCGTAGAACAGGAAGAGCGTCAGCAGGTTTCGCGAAAATGCGATCCCCATCACCGCCGCGATCGCAACGGCGAAACAGGCAAAAAATCGCGTCTGGTTTTTCTCACCGTGCCCACGCATGTACCCGATCGCGTACACGCTCGTGACTATCCACAGGCCCGAGGCCACCAGGGCAAACACCACGCCCAGTGGTTCAACATGGAATCCGATGGCAATGGCCGACTGATCGATTGAACCGGGAAACACGTCGATCACGTCGATTTCCGGCCGCGCCTCGACGCTTCCCACCAACAGGCTGACCACCGCCAGTAGCAACCCACCGGAAACGAGCGTTACGGTTTCCCGCAGATTGGGCCGGCGACCACAGGCCACCACCAACACCGCTGTGATCAGCGGCATTGCCACTGCAGCAACAACAAGGGATTGCGGGCTCACGATCCGCCTCCCAGCAGCGTCGTCGCCGCTTCGCGAGCAACACCGACAGTCAAGTCGGTGTAGACACCCAGGACGAGGGTCGCTCCCAACAGGACCCAGGTCGCCAACAGCAACCCGACCGGCGCTTCGTGGACCTCGCCGTCGGCATCCGATTCGTCAGCTGACTGAAAATAAGCCGCCTCCACGACACGCCAGACATAGACAATTGCCAACAACGATCCGACCAGCACCAGGACAGCAACCAGCCACCGGTCATGCTCCAACGCCGCGGAAACCAGCAGCCACTTGCTGACAAACCCACTCGTCAAGGGAACACCGATCAGGCCCAGGCCTCCAACAACGAAAGCGGCCATTGTCCAAGGCATCCGTCGTCCCAGGCCACGGATGCTCTCAAGCGTCAGCCCCGTCTGCCGTGTAGCGATACATCCCATCACCAGAAACAGGCCCGCCTTCATCAAGGCGTGGTTGAACAAGTGGACGATCCCGGCCGTCACGCCAGCATGGGTCGCAAAACTCAGGCCAAGCACCAGGTAACCAATCTGTGCGACGCTGGAATAGGCCAGCAACCGACGGAGATCGGCCTGGTAGGCCGCAATCGCCGAAGCGATCAGGATGGCCATGATCGCCAGGGGAGTCAGCAGGTACTGCAACCCCACCTGCTGAAATGCAAACGTCAGGCCAAAGATCGTGAAAATCACCCGCAGCAGCACGTAGTAGGCCACCTTCGTCGACGTCCCCGCGAGGAACGTACTGACAACCGTCGGTGCGGTCGCGTACGCATTGGGCAACCAGGCATGCAAGGGAAACAGTGCCAGTTTCAGCGCCAACCCGACCGTCAGGAAACCAAAGGCCGCCAGGATTGTCCGTGTCTGGTTGACCGGCAATGCCGGGTCCTCTAACGAGGCCCCCTCCCCGTAAACGCTGCCCAGCGTCATCGTCAGCCGTTCGGCGAGATCGGCCATGTTCAATGTACCGGTCATCATGTAGGCCAGGCCGATCCCGATCAGGAGAAACGTGCTGCCGATGGTTCCCATCACGAGATACTGGAATGCCGCAAGAAGTGACCGACGATCACGGCCCATGCTGATCAGGACATAACTGGAGAGGGACGCGATTTCGAGAAACACGAACACGTTGAACAGGTCACCGGTGCTGACAATGCCCGACAGCCCAGTCAGGCACAGCAGGAAGATGGCGAAAAACAGGTGATGCCGTTCTTCGGGGACTTCGCCTTGCAGCAACCGTCGCGAAACCGACAGCACGACCGCTGCAATCGCCGTCACGACGACCAGCACCAATCCACTGAGCCGATCCAGCCGGTATTCAATTCCATACGGGGCGGCCCAATCTCCCAACTGATACGAGATGGAACCTGTCGGGGAGTTGTGGACGACGTGCAGTTGCTTGGCAGCGATCAAGAACGACAGGCAACCAACCAGGCAGGCAAATACCCAGGCCCACCGACTGCGGCGCAGCAACAGGCAACACGGCGCCGACAGCAGAGGCAGGATCACCTGCAGGATCGGAAGTTGTTCCCAGTTCACGGCTGTTGATCCATCTCCAGGATCTCGTCCTCCTCGATCGACCCGTACGTTTCGCGGACACGAATGATCAACGCCAGTCCCAGGGCGGTGGTCGCCACGCCGACGACGATCGCTGTGAGAATCAATACGTGTGGAACGGGGTTTGAATAGACGGCCGCCTCGCCAGCCACCGACTGAACACGGATCGGCGCGGTGCCACCGGAAATCTTGCCCATGCTGATGTAGAGCATGAAAACCGACACCTGGAAAATCCCGAGTCCGATCATCGTCTTGATCAGGTTGTTTCTGGCGATCACGGTATAGAACCCGATCATCATCAACGCGATCACGGCCCAGTAATTGAACAATCCCATCAGTGGCGGCCCCGATCGACAAACATGAAGAATATCGAGACAACCACGGCGGCAACGGTCACACCAACCCCGAGTTCGACAAGCAGAATGCCAACGTGCTGGCCCGCATCTTTTGACAGGACCGAGTAGTCCAGGAAATGATTCCCCAGCAGGAAACCCAGCGATCCAACAAACCCGTACAGAAGAAGCCCACCGGCGACCAGGCATTCCAGCGCACGTCTGGGACACACCTCTCGAGCCGTGTCGAGCCCAAAAACAAGCGTGTAAAGGATGATACCGGCTGCGAAAATCACGCCGGCCTGGAATCCCCCTCCGGGACCAAAATCGCCGTGAAATTGGACGTAGAGAGCAAACAACAGGACAAAGGGAATCAGGATTTTGGCCACGACCCGCAGGATGAAATGTTTTCTCATTCCGTCGCCTCCGGATCGTTTGCACCACGGCCTGGCTGTGTCGTTTCAACCGTTTTTGGTGGAAGACCTGCGAGCAACAACATCACTCCAACACCTGCGGTGAAAATGACGGTCAGTTCACCAAACGTGTCGTATCCCCTGTAGCTCGCCAACACGGCTGTCACCATGTTCGGTATGTGGCCATGAAAGTCATCCCCGGATGACGAACCAGTGTCTCGTGTCCCCACGTTCTGCTCGATGTAGGCCGGGGCGACATGTTGGTGAATAGGAGCCGTGGAATCGCCGTAGTTGGGCATGTCGAGAGTTCCAACAACCAGGGCCGTCCCGGTCAGGATCACGACGAGCAGGGCACTCCAATCCAGACGCGGAGCCGGGCGTTCTCGCGTGGGCGTCTGCGTCAATGTCCCCAACATCAGCACCGTGGCGATACCCGCTCCGACGGCCGCCTCGGTGAATGCAACATCGACGGCATCCATGACCACAAACAGGCCGGCCGAAAGCAGGCTGAATATGCCCGAGAGCATCACCGCGGCAAACAGATCGCGCATGAGGATGATGGCCACCGCGGTGGCGACCAACAGGCTCAACAGGATCACATTGACGACTAGAGAACCGATCGAACCCCCTCCAACTCGTTACCCTTCTTCCTCACCGACCAATTCCCCCTCCCAAAGTCGCTCGTCGAGCACCTGGCCTGCCGCCAACCGGGGCTTGTGTCCCTGTGTGAAAGCAGCTCGCACCAGCGCATATCCCGAACCCGGAGACGTGAAAAACAGAAAGACCAGGATCAACAACAGCTTGACGACCACCAGTCCCCAGTCAGCCGGCTGTTCGGCCACCGCGCGAAACACCAGGCCAAGCAGGGTCAAACCGGCACCAAGCGTGTCGGTCAATCCCCCCGCATGGGTGCGGCAGTAAAAATCCGGCAAGCGGAGCAGTCCGATTCCTCCGGTAACCAGGAAGAAGCCACCGGCGAACAGGAATGCCGCAGAGACCATCAACAGGGGCTCGGTCATGTGCGGGCCTCGTTCGAATCCCGTGGCGTCTCGACTTCAATTTCTGCTTGGGCAAAGTTGCCATAACGGACAAACTTCAACACGGCCACTGCCCCAACGAAATTGATCAGGGCATACGCCAAAGCCAGGTCCAGGAATTCAGGACGGTCGGTGAAGAACCCCAGCACCGCGATCAACAGCACGGTCTTGGTCGAAAACGTATTCGCGGCCAGGATCCGATCAAAAACGGTGGGCCCCAGCAAAGCCCGGGCCAGTGCCAGCAACATCGTGACCACGATCGCGCACAACGAAGCGATAAGCATCAGTCGTCCCCCTCGCAGGCACGGACACGACGCCCCATTTCCCCCTCCAGCAATTCCTCGGCCGCTTCCTCGCTCAAAGCGTGAACAAGGATCATTCCGTCGCGGATACGAATCGAAATCGTGCCGGGGGTTAACGTGATCGAGTTCGCATAGATGACATTGCCCAGGTCGGTCTTCTGCTCCGACGGCACTTCGATCAGCTTCGGGCTAATCGGAACACCAGGGGACAGGATTCGACGCGCGACGTCGACATTGGACCGCACGATCTGCCACAACAACCAGGGAATGTAGAACACTGGCCGCAGTTTCAATCGCAGCAGCGGTTCTCCCTCGTCATCAATGATCCCCATCCGCCAGCACAGCAAAACGACAACCAGGCACGACACCGCCCCGAACACCAACAACAGTGCTTCGAAATGCCAGGACCACAAAATCCACGCACAAGCGAGCGTGATCGCCAGCAATGTCACGTGCCGTACAGAGCCTCGTGACCGGTTCACCGGAGCGGTAGTGTTGGACAACTTGTGTGCTCGCAACCAACGGAAACTGTCTACAACGTCGATCGTGAACTGCGGAGTCTAATCCGAAATCAAGGAGGTGTCGAGACGGGCTCTCCGACAGAGTCCTGCCGGGACGAACCTCATTCGCCCCGGGGCCAGCGGTCACACGGTCCCAGACACGAGACCGTGAGCTTGATTGGTGTGACCCGGAGAAGGAGACTACGTCTCGAGGTGCTGGCGACCATTTTCGATGGACCGCCGGCACGCCTCATGTTGGCCACGCCCTCCGTCCAATCCACCACCCACATTCTCCGACTTCCGGTTCCATCGCTCAACCGGCTCATGACCATCCAAGGAAGAGATCTCCATGCACAAACGGCACCTGTTTTGTTCGCTTCTGGTGGCATTGATCCTCATCACTTCGCCGAAACATGCATTCTCGTGGGGCAAGGGACACCGCCTGATCCGCCTCTGGGCCGTCGCACGCCTTCCAAAATGGCAACGCGATCTCCTCGGTCCCATGGCACTCGCCCGGCTCTGCAAAGAGTACACCTCACTGCAGGACAAGCACGCTGGAGGCAATGCACCTGAACTCGACCCGTACTGCAAGGTGCCGGGAGTGCGGTTGTCGCTGCACGACGTGAACCCGGCCGCACCGAGCGCCAAAGCCACCCTCTGGTACCTGGACCAGATTCACAACACGTTGAAGTCCGGTGAGACCGACGAGGCAATGAAGTTCCTCGGTGTGCTGTGTCACTGGAACGAGGATCCCGGATCACCAGGAGCCCACAGCAGCCCTATCAGCGAATGGCAGCTCAAAACACTGATTCCGCCCCCCAAACAAAAACAGCGGTTCAACTACCTGTTCGGAGCAGGCGGCATCATGGACACCGGCGACTACAAGATTCCCGAGGTCGCCTATCAGCCAAAACTGCTGGGCAGAACGCGAGAAGAAGCCGCCCTGAGGATCCTGCAACATCAACGGCTTCTGCAACGGCGAGCCGGCAGTCGGATCATCCCGATCGTTCAGGACACGATTCACGGCAACGGCCGGGATGCCCTGAAACACCACGCAGCAGCGGCCTTTGACAACGCAAAACACACCGCTGATGTGATCTACACGGCCCTGTGCCTGGCAACGGAACGTTTCGATGCGAATCAACCACGCCGGAATCAACAACCCCTGGCCGAATGGCTACCAGAGTTTCGTGGCGGCATGATCCCTCACCCGTACTACGTGACCCCGTTTTTGGTCAACCAGTCGATGGATGCCAGCCGCAAGTTGCACCCGCTGGCCCTGTCCAAAGATGTGCCGAAGATCTCCTCGGGTTACGGGATGGGAACACCGTTTTCACTGGACTTTGTCCTCGCTCCCGGAAAGGTATTCGACCGTTTCAGCTGCCAGGTCGGAATACACCCGGCGGCTGGCTCAAAGGGCGCGGTTGCATTCGTTGTCGTCGCGAACGGAAAGGCACTGCTCCGCACCAAGCCCCTGCAGAAAGATGACCCACCGCTGACCATCCAGGTCGCTCTTCCCCAGGCCGACGTGTTGGAGTTGTCGTTGCGCACAATCGCTGCGAGTGGCTCCACACCCGGCCACAATCTCACGACGTGGGCCAACCCGATGTTGCACAAATCGGCCAACTGACTCCTGGTGTTGTTCCGGCACACTGAACCATCGACCGCCCAATCACGCGGCAGGGATTGACGCGTATCACGATTTGTCCCGGTGAAGCGAACTCATCCAGACCAAGACAAACCATGTCACGAGCAACACTTCTTGCAACAGTCCTCCTGACGTGTCCGCTCACTCCTCCCCACGTACAGCACCGCGCCGAGATCGATCTGGTGAGTGTCCTCGACCTGTTGGCCGCTGTTCTGCACCAGGTCGGGCTGGACCACACCCGGCTGACCTACAAGCACAACAACCTGGAAGAATCGCTGACCGATGCCCGAACGACCGACGCCGTGGTCGTCGGGGACTTGCTGAAGGATCCGGTCTGGTCCTGATCACCCCACGCCCACATGCCTCAATACGACAGCATGTCCGGACACCTGGGCCGTTTCACGGAATGGCGCCGCCGCAGGTTGCTGGACTGGCGAAACCAGGTCAGAAGTCGCGAGAATTAATAGCGTCGTCCGACCGATTTGCTCGCAACAAGCCCCTGTCATTCGACCGGACGGTTTTCCCCATCACCCCCATTGCGGGACCGAAACCCTGGATCCAATTTTGATCGGCACAACGTCAATCATGCCCTTTTTTGTGTGACTGGTTTTTGACAACAGGAATACGGATCACACGAATGGGTCTGCAGGGGCAATACCGTGACGTTCAACACAATTGCCAAAAAGTTCCAACAGGATGGATTCGTTATCGTTTGTGGACTGTTTGATGCGGTCCTTCTCGGACATGTCGCAACAGAACTGGAACGTGTTGTCGAAGTGGCCAGCGGGACCGGCTCACGTGCTGACCAGCGTTGACAATCATCCCGGTGGGAAGTCCGACCTTTGCAAACACGCTTAAAATTCATCAAAACTTCACTCTTCTCTTTTTCTCAGCCGCTAGTTTATCTCATGTTCACGTTTGGGCGCATCACCCGGCACCTCCAGCGGTTGATACCCCATTGCGTGCCACTGGGACACTCATTCACCGGCAAGAAAAACGAAGGAATTCGACACGATGGCCAAGAACTCATCATGGGTCCCCACCCTGATCTGCTCGTTATTGACAATCTCGACTGGTTGCAGCGATAGAGCCAGTAGTGGCAACACAATCCAGGTCGGCGGTAGTGACACGATGGTCAATGTTGCCCAGAAGTGGGCCGAGGTCTACACATCCGAGAATCCGGATATCTCCGTCCAAGTTTCCGGCGGCGGCTCCGGCGTGGGCATCGCTGGCCTGATGGACGGAGAACTCGACATGGCCAACGCCAGTCGCGCCATCAAGGATGAGGAACAAGAACTGGTCAAAAAGAACCTGGGGCAAGATCCGCTGGAACACGTGGTTGGACGTGACGCCCTCGCCGTATACGTGCACAAGGACAATCCGCTCAATAAGATCTCGCTCGCCCAACTGGCGGCGATTTATGGTGAAAGTGGAGACATCACGAAGTGGTCGCAGTTGGGAATCAAGGTGGAGGGTGACGACGAGATCGTTCGTGTCAGCAGGCAGAACAGTTCAGGCACCTACGTGTACTTCCGAGAAACGGTGCTTGGGGAGAAGGGGAACTACAAGCAAGGAGCCATCAACCAGAGTGGTTCCAAGGACGTCGTCGATTTGGTCAGCACCACTGCATCGGCAATCGGCTACAGCGGCATGGGCTATGCCACCGACCAGGTCAAGATGCTGGCCATCTCAAAAGCAGACGACGATGCGGTGGAGCCCACCGCCGAAAATGCCGCGAGTGGTAAGTACCCAATCGCCAGACCGCTGCTCATCTACACGATCGGCCAACCATCGGGATCACTCAAAATCTACCTCGATTGGATTCTTTCTTCGAAGGGACAGAAAATCGTTTCCGACCTTGGCTACGTACCAATCAACTAAACGACCTCCGAAAGACCATTGCTCATGGGGCGCAACAGCGGCCTGGAGATTATCGCCTTCATCGCAGCCGTCGTCATCACCACCGTGGTTCGTGTTTTCATGGACGAAGGTGGAGCAGAACAGCCAATCAGTCTTGTCCTGACCTGTTTTGTTTATGGCGTGCTGGCGCTGCTGTCTGCCAATATCATCAAGAATTTCCTGGGCGGCTACATATTGGGCTCCAACGCCCAATTCAACTGGGTTGGTTGGCCCACGGGTTCGCGGGCGGGAGCCCCACGCGGATTCCGTGCCCGGATGATGTCCGGCCTCGATGCGATGGAAAGGCACGTGGAATGGTCCATCCGCATCTGTGGCTGGAGCGCCATCCTATTTGTGATGGCAATTTTCTTCTTTGTCATCAAGGAAGGCGCACCAGCACTGGTTGGCGAACTTGACCTGCGGAACTTCTTTTCGAGCACCAAGTGGGATCCAACGGCCGCCGGAAAATCTGAATATGGCATCCTGGCGCTGATCGTCGGCACCCTGTCG
>MDTE01047901.1_pt1 | contig 16095 bp, 29 predicted proteins | sample 811231 | NCBI WGS metagenome assembly MDTE01 (sample SAMN05326651, study PRJNA326480) | marine metagenome | isolation source: seawater | place: Indian Ocean: Red Sea | collected 2010
GTTTCATCGCTTCACTTTGGATAGTGCTAGGGAACTCTATAAGGCACTGCTTGTCTTCCCACCCAGCGAACAAAGCGGTCATACTAGCAACCCCGAAGTCCGCGTCGTGCTTATTGTGTCCCGTGTAGTGCGCTTGAATTAGGGCACCGCGTTGAGCCGCGTACCTGTTAAGTTCCTGGTCGTGTACCAAGAACCCCTGAAAGCCGTTTTTTTCGATCCTGACTTCAGCGACACCGTACTTGTCGATAAAACCACAAATCATTTCCCGCATCTCTGTAGGCGTGACACCGGACTTATTGAAAACGTCGATGACGTATCTTTTCTGTGTCGCTATGTCAATGCCCATGACTACAGCAGCAGTGTAACCTGACGTTGCAGGGTCTACCCCTAGTAGGTAAACCAAGCCGTCCCCACCCTTACCGCCACGAACAGCATCGTGGTTACGGGGCATATGCCCCGGCATCCTAGCCCCATTGACGGCAGCGGCTAGCATTTGTGGCGTGAAAATCGCCTCAGTAGATATCTGCTCCTGCTGGTAAACTGTAGCCCAAGTGCGAGGCTGCATCCTGGCCCGCTTCTTCTGTAACCTCTTCCCATCCCACTTCGGGTAAAGGCCATCAGCGTCAGGCTCAGCCATCTCTCCTTTTGCGCCAATCTCCGCGACGTTACTCTTGGGCCACAACGTAACCCAATCCTTCGCGTTATCGGCGAACTCTAAAACCGCTGGCATAGACAAGAACGACCAAGGGGACTGCTCTTCCGGGTAGCGGGTATCCCGCCGCAACTCCAAGTACAAGTCCTGCGTCGCTAAGCGAGTGCCCACCACAAGCAGCATGCCGCTAGCACTAATACGAGAAATAACTTCACTTTGAATCCACTCAATCTGCTTCTCAAAATCATGAGCGTTCGTGCCGTCCACGATATCGTCGCACACGATTACGTCCGCACGCGAACCGTATACGTGCCCGCGAACTCCCAGTGCTTGTACAGTGGGGTCCTTTTCGCCACTATCGCGGGAGTCAGCGTTAACGTAAATCATCGACTGCGACCACGACTCAGCGTTCTTATCGAACCCTCCCGGGGGACCCCAATCCAAGTGCATGTCATTATACTTAGGGTGCGTCAAGCGAGTCTTAATGCCATACAAGAACTTGTTAGCCATCGTCTGAGTCTTAGAGATGACAATAATCCGCACGTTAGGGTCCTGCACGATGCGGTACGTCAAGTAATTCATCGTCAACGTAGTTGACTTGCCGTGCTCCGGCGGCATGTTCACGATAGCCAAGTCAGGCTCGTTGCGGTCCCAGTTCATAGCCGGGTGAATCCACGAAGGGTCCCGGCCCTCCATCAAATCGACCACATTCTGCATGTGAGGAAACACCTCAGCATCCAGGTACTTCTTAGAAAAAGTCTGGAAATCTGGGAACCCTTGGCTAACCCGATCCTCATAGTCAATAACCGACCCGGAACGCTGAGCGTTAACCATCTCCCGGAAGTTAACGTCATGAGCACGCCAATGCTCATACGTCTTCTTCGTCCGGTTAACAGCAGACATAGCCTCCTGAACGGAGGCACCGCCTCCGATCAATTTAGCAACTAGAAGTTTCGCTTCCTTCAACTCTTTAGGGTTATGACCCTTAGGTCCCTTAAAACTCTTAGCCATAACAAATCCTTAAAATGCACGAGCGAACAAAGGAGCGAAGCGACGCATTAGTGAGCGAGTACAAAAGGGTTATATTAAGGACCCCCCTTAGGGGTCCGATACTAACAGTACTCACAAGCGAGGCGGCTCGGCTTATAGCCTCGCTATATAAAAGTCTTCTCACTATATACTTACGCAAAGACACCACGCACAGCGAACACTTTTTTTCAAAAAAAACCAAAACTGGTATAAAATGTCCCATTTGCCCCCCACAAGCCGTTAGGCAACACCCCCAAGGTGACCGGTGTGTATATATGTGCGCGGCGTTTAAAACACCTGGGGTCAAACACAGGCAGGCTTTTAAACGCACACCCCCCGGTCTTTTGCCCCCCTATTTAAAGATACCCCCCGGGGTATGCAGGTGCCGCTTTAAATGACATGCATATTTATGCACGTGCGCATATTCTTGCCACCTGTCCCGCCACGGGCAGGCGCATACACTGCCAACGGTGCATATTTATGCGTGAAAAAAAAATCTGAAAGTCGTCCGATATGTCCGATTCTCAAGTTGCACGGTTTTCTGGGGCCGATAAGGTGAAGCCATGGTCAGATTGATCATGAAGGTGATTTAAAGGGAGCACAGATATGACCGACACGACGACCGCATGGATGCAGGGCGGCGAGGGGATGCTGCGGGACTTGTTCGATGAGGTGGGCATCAAGTTGCGGCGCGATGTGACGCTTCAGTGGCAGGTCGGTACGGCACCGAACACCCGGGGTGAGCGGTATACGGGGCAGGTGAAGACGATTGGCCTGTGTGAGTACAGCGCCCTCGATTTAAAGCGGGGCCGTGTCATCACGGTGACGGACACTCAGGATGACCCGGTGGAGGTGCTGCACATCATGGCTCACGAGATGATCCACGCGGCGATGGGGCCGGACGTGGGACACGGGCCGGAATTTGAGAAAGCCTGCCGACTGATCGGGCTTGAGGGACGGCCTAGGGCCACCCGACCGGGCGACGATTTTAAAGCCTATGCCCGGGCCATCATCGACGTTATCGGGGCCTACCCGCACCGGGCAGCGAAGACCCGGCAACCTAAGCAAGGCAACCCCATGCACAAAGTTGTCTGCGTCCGCAATTGCAGCGACGACGGCAAGGTACCCAACTGGCGTGCATCGTCGAAGTGGTGCGGCACCAAGGACGAGCCACGCGCTCTCTTCTGCATGCTGTGCGGTGGGCCTGCTCAGGTGGCGGAATGGGGCATCACCCGCGAAGAGAGGGTCCTACTGAACGTAGCACTGCGGAAGTAGGTGCCTACGGTGGGCGGGATTTAAAACCCCGCCCACCTAGGGGACAGACTGTCCGATCGATAACCGATAGAAGGGTAGTGTTTTAAATGGGCACACAGTTAAATGAAGAGCGTAGGGAAGCGGTGTTGGGTGGCTTCCACATCGGTCAGAGTGTGGTGGTTCACAAGAGGGCGCGGGGGCACTGGACCGACGTGAAGTTTGGGGTTATCGCTGACGTGATTGACTTCTCTTACGCGGACGTGTTGGAGGTTGATATCTCCGGGCAACTCTTCGAAATCGACCGTGAGGACTTGATCGATTTAAAGTCTTGGGTGGCGTGGAGTCAGTGGGAGCACCGGTACGCGGACTAGATGTGCCTACGGGCACCGGGTATTTAAATCCGGTGCCCTAGGGGACAGGTAGTCCGAACGGTAACGACAGGAAGCAGGTGTTTTAAATGAGCAGAGTGAGCAACGCGGACGCGGAGAGGGTGCGCCGGATGATAGTGACCGCTTTTAAATATCAGGTGGGGCCGGGTAATGAGCCGGTGATCGTGCGGGACTGGATGAGTGACGGCGACTGCGCGATTGTGTGGGAGTGTGGCCCGTATGAGTGGAGTCTGATTTACTCTGAGTTGGAGCACGGCGACACGATGGACAGGGAGTTCGGTTTTAAATTGGATGGCACCCCGGTGGTGGAGTTGCCTAACGTGACTGTCTCCCCGTACTACTCTTACGCGGTGACCCTGCACGCTGAGAACTAAATGTGCCTACGGCGGGAGAGTGTGATACTCTCCCGTCTAGGGGACAGGTAGTCCACGTAGACAGAAAGGGTAAGTGATTTAAATGAACGGTCTAGTTAATGGCTGGACGGCGGTGCGAGTGCATGCACCGATGGACCGTAACGGCAATAGCCGGGTGGGGTGGATGTTGCAGCACCACTGGGCACCACTGGCTCAGGTGTTTGTGCTGGGTGACGGCTCAGGTTACGGGGCGGTGTGTTATGATTTAAATATGGCACCGTGGCTTGCCCGTAAGATACTGAATCAGGCGTGGGAAGTGAACGTGTCGGTGGCTGAGTTCCGTAGGCTGAAGTCACGCTGGACCCTACGTCAGACACCTCAAGAGTTCCGCACTGCCGTGAATGGTGGCTCGTTTAACCCTTTTAAAGAGTGAGGCAGGCTCAAGTTGCACTTCGATCTAATCCATGATTAACTACAGGTAACCGAACAAGTTAGGAGTAAGACAGTGGCATCGAAACTGTACGACTACTACACAAACTACTTGTGGCTGAAGAGTGACCGCCCTTTTAAATTCCACGGGCGTAGCATGGCAGCCACGCGGGTGCGGCGGATAGATGACGAGTCTATCGCCGTGGTCTATCACGACACACCTATCATGACTGTCACCAAGTGGGGCAAGATAGTTTTAAATACGGGGGGCTGGCCTACCATGACCACGCGCACCCGCATGGAGCAAGCACTTGCACCACTGACACACCACGATATCCGGGTGACAGGCTCACTGCTCAGGCGTGGCAGGCTGCCGCGTAAGCCGGTGCCGTGGCAGGTAGTGTCGGTGGAGTTTTTAAATGGTGAGCGTGAGGAAGACCTCATCACTAACTTCTGGGACCGGGGCGACATAGTGCCCATGGTTCACGTCGATTACAACAATCGCTTCGCCGTGTCACCGTTCGATGGTAAGCCGGGTGGCGGGTCGATAGATGACGACAGGGTGGCGGTGCAGTGCGCCGTCTTCCTGGAAAGCGAGTTGATTTAAATGGGTAGCCCCGTCCGGTTTTACTCCTGCCCTACCTGTGGTAGGCTCATGGTGTCAAGCCAAAGCGGGGCACCTGTCCCGCATGATTGCGAAGAGAGAGCAGGTGATTTAAATGAGCACAGTCAAGCGTGAGCCTACTTTTGAGGAAGTGTGGACTGACGTTTACTGGGTGTTTGCCCATGACGACATGGCTTTTGACTACAGGGCCTGGTACTTTAAAGAGCGGCACCTCAAGGTGCGGCATGGCGTGGTAGATTTCGAGAAACTGACAATCAGTAGGGAGCAGTGATCAGCATGAAGAGCCACACCTTCAGGGATGACCACGATACGTCATTTAAAACAGTCATGGTGGACGCATGGTACCAAGGCACGGCGGTACGGTGGCAGACAGTGCAAGGCGAGTGGGGCGAGGGTGATTGCCTGGGGACAGTGCGCAAAGGCCACTACCCGGTGCGGTATCTGCGCGTCAGTGAGGTCGATTTGCGCTGCGGTCACCCTCATGATAGGTTGATTCCCATGTTCGACCTGAAGCACATAGAGACAAGGGAGCAGTGATCGGAATGAAGAGCCACAGTTTTAAAAAGCACAGTACGTCAGGTTTTAAAGCCACCATCATTAACTACTACTACGCAGGCAAGTCGGTGCGTTGGAGTACGTTTGACGGTGAGCGTGGCGAAGGCCGGTGCGTCAAGGCTATGCTGCGGGGCAAGCGTGCGCCGCAGTGGCTTCTGTGCGTGAGCGAGCCTGATTTGCAGCGCAACACCATCCGTGATAGGTTCATAGCCATGCGCACGATCGCGCACATGGAGACAAGGGGTAGTGATTTAAATGCGGAAGCCTAAGTCGTATTACGCAGTGGAGTTTAGGCATGACGACGAGTTACTCACGTTGACTGTGACTGTGCCCGACGGGTACGCATCCGACGATGAAGAGGCGGAGAGCGTGGCCTGCGAGATCGCTAGGGAAAGCGACATGATACACGATTCGATGTGGCGGCACGCAGACGAGACTGAGGTGACCCACCATGGCAGTTACTGATTCAGATGTGTACGTGATAACTTCTGCGTATTGTAAGAAACACATCGGACAGGTACGGGACTGCGAGTACTGCCCCGGCCCTGACTGGAGCGTGAAGATAAGCGCGAACAGTGAGATTAAGATGCACTGTCAATGCAAATGCCACAAGAGGGGGGTGGTTTTAAATGGCTAAGCATCGCAGAAACATCGTTTACGATCAACCTGCTGGCGCGACCGATGCTGACGTGCTGGGCATACTCCCTAGGCGGGTAGCCTGGACTAACTTTAAAGCAGACGGTAAGTACCGTATCCTGTTGCAGATGCCATACCCCGACACAAAGCGGGGCGCATGCTACGGGATAGATGACGCGCCACATTTAAAAGACTACCCAACTAATGATGAGATTGGGGAGGCGAAGCAGATGTGCGCGTCGTGCCCCATCCTCAAGCAGTGCGGTGCATGGGCACTGGCTCATGAGTCCTACTACATTTACGGTGGCATGACCGCTGAAGAGCGTAAGCAGCACCGTGAGCGCATGCTGATACAGGAGTTCGATCCAATGCACGGATTCGCTTACGGTTTAAATGAGGACTGGAAGAAACAGGCACCCACGCACTGCGAGAACGGACACGGCTTGGATGAGCGTGACCTGGTGCGCGTGAGTCAGCCAGTCGATGACCCGTATCAGCACGTCTATCAAGTGCAGTGCAGCCAGTGCTGGTGGGAGAGGACGTACTCACCTGAGGCCATGGAGATGCGTAGACTCAAGGGGAAGAAAGGTGCTGAAGCATTAGCGAAGGCGGGCACCCGAAACACTACCGATTTAAATAAGTGGGGCCAGTGATGGTGCGACCGAAAGAACGGGAGGCAGTAGCGAAGTTGCTGGATGAGCCTGCCGACTCTTTAAATGCACTGGCAGCGAACATCATCATCACGATAGATAAGATGCGTGCTGACCGCACTGACTGGTACGTGCTGGTGCATGACCCGGGAGTATGCTTGCACTTGCATGGCCCATACATCACAAAGAATAAAGCAGAAGTTGCGGTGAAGAATGGCAGCGTGTACGCTGCGAGTCCGGGTGCGACATGCACCATCATGCAGTTAATCAAAGAAGAGGGGCAAGCGAGTGAGTGATTTAAAGGCAGCAGTGGTGCTGCCCCTGATCTTGGGCGCTTCGGTATTCATGGGGCCAGATGCTCACGCTGACAGCGAAATGGGCAAGAGCCTGTATCGTGGAGACCACTGGACAGCAGGGCTGGCTGAGTGCAGGTCGGCTATCATGTGGCGGGAGTCCCGATACAACTACAGGGCAAGCAACCCAACGAGCAGTGCTCAAGGGGCCTATCAGTTTCTTGACTCGCAGTGGCGTGAGTCGCTGGTACACATGATGCGCAAAGAGACACGCAAGTCCTGGCCCTTTAAACTGGACAGGCTTGAGCAACTGAACGACACACCGATACGCAGGTGGCCTAAGTTCTTTCAGGACTTCGCGTTCTACCGTGTCGCAAACAGCAAGGAAGGGCGGGGCCTGCTACATTGGAGTCCACTGCCCGCAGCATGCAGGGAGGGTTTTTAAAGTGCGAGGCATACCCAACGATCCATTCGGTGACTGGATCAAGAAGAAGCATCACGATGGGCGGCAGGACTACAGGTTCATGGGTCCGACCACTGAGTGCGTGTGCGGTAGCAGCATGTTCGTCACGTTGACGCAGTTCGACCTGGAGACTAGGCTCCCGTCGTGGTACATCACGGACGGCATGTGCTTGGACTGTTTCTCAATGGTCAGGCTACCCACACCCGTAGATGAAAACGTGTGGAGCACCTACGCACCACTGCCTGAGGATTTAAAAGAGCAGCCGGATATAGTGGAAGTGACCCTGGACTTGACCTGCCCAAACTGCGGCAGCGACGAGTACACGGTCGTGTCATACGCATCCGACGGCACACCCATCCACGCTGAGTGCGAGTTCATAACTTGCGCTGGCGAGGTGGAGTGGTACCCTGTAACTAACAAACCACCGTTCTAAGGAGGACAGATGTACGCGCTAGACGTAGGAGTTGACGAGCCGCAGAGTGTGCGGGTTGTCATGTCTTTAAAAGAGGCACTGTGGATTCGGCGGCACGCTGCTGAGGCTGCACGCTCATACACAAAGCAAGGCAAGAATCAACTGGCGCAGGATGCTGCGCTCATGGAAGGCAGGCTGAGCATGGTGGTAGCCATGCTGTCTGAACGTTCGGTCTATGATCCTGAGGAGGACAAACTGCTATGATGCCGCTGACAACGGACGAAATAGAAATGCTGTGTGACTTTCTGCACGTGTGCACATTCTCCGAATCGCTGTCACATAAGCAGATGGAGTTTGAGGACATCCGTGGTAAACTGCTACAGTACCTGGATGGGCTGGCAACTGAGTTCTAAGGAGGTATTCGTGAAGATGAAAGAAATCGCTATCGCAGCGGACGAGGTAGATTTAAAAGACCCCGACGATGTGAGGCGGCATGCCCTAGACCTGATGCTTCGGGAAATACCCTGGCCCTGGGATGTGGAGTGGGCAGCATTACAGTACGATGCAATAGTCAAACTGCTGGAAGGAGCAGACCAATGAACAAGCACCACGTAGTGCTACCAGACGGGACGGTCTGGACACGCAACAGTCAGAGCAGGCAGTACAAGTACGCGATTTACCGCGCAGGTATGAAAGCAGGTGTAGCGGCAGAAGTTGTGCGCAACTCCATATTTAAAATCAAAGATGAGATGGACGAGAAGCAAGGACTCATCAACTGTTTAAAGGACAACTACCCGTTCACCAAAGAGGTGTCGCACAGTGAGTACACGGACATGCGGAGTTGTCGCTACGGTCTGGTGGTGTATGGTCGTAACAGGCTAATCGACTACGTGAACATGGACCGCATCAATGAAAAGGGCGAGGATGTGGTTGAGGCTGAGGTCAGGGAGCGTGCCATCGCCCGCAACACTGACGACATTAAGCGCCTGAAGATTCGGCGGGATGCTGCCCTTGACTTGCAGTCACGGCTCATCTTTCTGGAACACAGGAAGGGTATCGTCGGAGAGGACACAGTGCCTGGGCTGCGGCATGACTGGCACTGGGAGCACCTGTCATTTAAAGTGCTGGGCTGGTCGCAGGACCTTGGCAACGCTGAGAAGCGTCGTAACACTGAGGCAAAGAATCACCCACGCCAGCCCATCATGATCGCTGAGGCTGTGCCTACGGCACCGCCGAAAATCAAGAGGGAACTAGCCTACTAGGAAGGGGTAGGTGGGGAGTGGGCTATGGCTCACTCCCCTTCCTCTTGCCTACGTGTGGTGACCTGCATGCTAGCGTTCGACACGGCAGAGCGACGAGCGACAGGCATAGAACCACCCAGATTCTTGACCATCTTATTTAAAATGCGACTGGTTCGCTGCTGGATTGCACGCTGCGTCACCTCATACTGGATGCTCATCACCTCAGTGGACAGGCCACCGTCAGCGAACAGGGCACGCAGGAAGTCACGCTCATGCTCCTTCAGCCTAGCCAGACTAGCCTGCACGTCAGCGATTGTAGCCTCATACTCCCAGCCCTCACTGGGTGAGCGTGTGCTGCGCGTATCGCTCAACTCGCTGTTGCTGCGAGTGGAACGGGTGCCGTCGAACACGTCAGGCAGCAGGTCAGCAACCTGCTCAGCGGTGTAGAAGTGGTAGTCACCTGGCTTAGTGCCGTCCTTTAAATACCGCTGCTGCATGCAGTAACGGTGCAGCGTGGCACGGATACGAGGGTACAGTAGACGCTCAGTGAGCCGGTAGTCTTTAGTCTCATCGCTCTGGATAGTCTCAGAGATTAAGTCAGTGTGCTCAGCCACCCACGCCCAGCCCTCTTGCTTCAGGTCCTCCATCTCCACGTACTGCAAGTGACCACGGTAGATACGCTTCACGATCTTGTTCACCAGTGGAGTAATGATGGGTTCGTGCTCTTTTAAACGAGGGTCAGGGTAAACGTTAAACGCACTCATATCTTGTACTCTTTGCCCTCAAAAACGAACCGCCTACCCATGACAGGTATCAGGCTAGGTGAGTACGTAGTGCCGACAGGGTACAGGACAGCGAAAGCCTGCTGCCAGTTCATCGTCTTTAAATAAGTGACCTTCTTGTAGTCCATGGCATGCCCAACCTCAACACCCCACAGGGTGCGGGTGACCTTGCCGTTGATGCTGGTCGTGTAAGGCACGACACCTGCACGATGGACGTGACCATTCACCACATTCAGCCCCGTCTTAGTGACGAGGTTACGTGCAGTGGTACCTGCGATCTGGCTGGTGCCTGACTCATCCCCGTGCAAGAATATCCAGTCACGGTCACGCAGCCCTTTAGGATGCCAGTTGATACCCAACTCAGGCAGACGCATGAAGTTGGGCAACTCAAACTCAGGCACACCAAGCAAGCCGGGGACCTTACGCATGATCGTATTATACAGCCGATCAGTGTGGTTGGACCTGATGCAGTCAGTGACCTTTAAATCCTTAGCAATCTCAACCCACTCGTCGCGCTCCTTACCTAGCGCGTTCGTGTAAGCGAGCGGAGTCCCCTCACTCCACCTGCCAATGCTTGTGAAGTCCAGTTCATCCCCGATAGTAACAACTCTTTTGATCCGCCGATGATTGTCTGAGATAACGCTTGCCAGCCCACGAACGAACCCCCTGTCTTGTAGTGGAATTTGAAGGTCGGGTACTACGAAGATTAGCCCCTCACTCATGCTGGTTCCCCTCTATTTAAACAGCCTCTTTGAGGCGTTGCAGTTTGATCGACAGCATCGTGCAGTAGTTCACGATATCCGCCAACTCTTCCTGAGCATACGTAATCAGTGTCGGGAAATCCAAGTCCTCAAACGCTTGACGACCACCACGGTCGTACTGCTTTAAACCATCAGTCAGGATGCGTATGCGTGACCATTCAGTAAACTTCTGTTGGTACTCAGCGAGTTCCGCGCTGGTCATGTTCTCGTCGGGAGGGGTCGGACGGTTATCTCTAACGTTGACCTGTCGGCCTTCACTATCGTGAAACCCATCCGGTGCAACAATTCGCACATTTCCCGAAACTCCCGATCCGTCACTCACATCACTCACCCAACCTTAATAGTTCCCGTAACTTGTCTTCTCCATGCTTCACGTAAACACTGTTCACGTCTTCACCGTCCGGCATAGCCACTGGTATAGCCCCACTAATGTTCTCAGCGACCTGCTTACCGAAATCTTTGCCAGCCTGATCACCGTCGCAAGCAATCAGCACGCGGTCGTAATCCTGGAACAGCAGACGGTAGTGAGACTTCCAAGCCTTAGCACCCGTCACGCCAACACTGGGTATGCCGCACTGAAATAAAGTCATGGCATCCACCTCACCCTCCGTAATGACCATCTGCTTCACATCTTCCATGAGACTGGTTACGGAAAACAGCGTAGTCTGGTCACCTTGACGTGACAGGTACTTCGGCTCACGCCCATCAATGCTGCGGAATCTCATACTTACCACACCATCTGTAGCGAGAAACGGTATAGCCATCCTCCCCGTGTACTGCTCATCCCCTAGGAGAGTGTGCCCCTGAGCCACGTAGCCTAGGCGGAATGTACGGGCGGTCCTCTCCGTGATCCCCCTGCCTTCCAGATACGCGAGGGCTTGCGGTAGGTGAGCGGTATAGGTTTGAGTTGCTTGTTCCAGAGAGTTCCTTTGCGCGGGAGATAGCATCACGATAGTTCAGCCCTTCCTTCTGGGCGACGATACTGACTGCATTACCTTTAAAGTCGCAGGCCATGCACTTGACAGCCCCGACTTCGACGTTGATTGTTGCGCTGGCGTGCGCGTCGTCATGTTCATAACAGCGAGTACTATACCACCCAGCACGCGGCCCGCGTAGTTCCCAACCGTAGTGCTCCAGGATGGCGATGATATCGAATCCTTCATCTGTCATTCACCCAATACCAGCCCATCGAAGTAGGTCGATGAACGTGTCCACCGACATAACGACGCGACCGTCACCTGGCCCAGCCTGACGAGTCTTAGTGACGACAACGCCAAGAGTGGCGCAATCGTATTTGTCGAAATAGTGGTGAGCCTCTAGGTCAGCCTCACGAAGATACTGCGCCATCGAACCCCAAGGATTACGAACGTTCTTTGCTTCCATCACAACGTCGTAATCCCTGGCGTGGATAGCAACATCACCAATGTCTTTGTTGCCAGCCCTAGGTAGGCGACGAGCCTCTAAACCCTGCTCGTTTAAATAGTCCTCTAGGTCGCGCTCCCATGCGCTACCTTTACGCTTGTTCGCTGCACTCATGCGTTAATCAACTCCGTCCCCGGTATCTCCTTGATCTGGCAGGATGCCGGGTTGTACTCAAAAAATGACGGCCTGTCACCGGACGGGTTCGATGGCCCGTACCTGTTCTTCACGGGTGCTACACCCAGGAATCCCTCCTGGTCAACGACGGTCATCACCAACGCTGGGGTTTGGGCCACCTTGCCTTGAAGTGACTGGCGTGGTGGGCACTGGTTTGGACCCAAGTGCCACGCCTCGCTGGTGTGGTGGAGCAGAAGTATGGCTGTGCTGTACTCACGGGCAAAAAACTTCAGGTCCTTTAAAAAGGAACGCATCCCACCAAACTCATCCCCGTCCACTAGGCAGTCCGTCAGGTTATCTATGATGACTAACTCTGGTGGCATCGACGTGAGGGTGATGTGCGCCTCTATCTCTTCCTCAATGTCCCGCGCTGATGGTGAAGAGTTAAATGACCAGCGAATGTAATCGTGGTGGCGCAGGATCGACTGCGCCCACTCCACGTCTTCCATGGCTGGCTCAACTATCGCCTGGTCTGTCTCCGTCACCATCGACAGTAGCCGCATGCTCTGCGTGTGTAGGTGCGAGTCGGCGGAAAGGTAGATGGTGGACACTTTGGCTCTGACTGCTAGCGTGAGGGCAAGCATGCTCTTGCCTGCTGCTGGCTGACCAGCGATCATGCTGACCTCGCCGGTACGCACGCTCACGCCACGCTCGTTCAGTGACGTGAACATACCGGGGATGCTAGGTGCGGTAGTGCCGCGCTGAGTGATCGCCCTTGATAGGGTACGCATCTACTTGTACCACAATACTTCTGAGTAGGTGTAGCGTCCACACTCCAGCGACATGCAACGACGCAAGCGAACGTTGCAGTCATCATTTAAACCAGCACCGCAGTGAGGGCACGAAACGGGTACCTTGGGGTCCCGCATGTACCACAGCCTAGGCTTCTCTTCCGGCTCGTCGGGTGTCCTATCTATCACGTCTCGCTCCTAAAGTCTGGGTGCCCGGGCCACCCTTACGGGGGTCGAACCCGTCTCTACCTCGCTCGCTTTGGCGAGGCCCTGTCCACTCAGAAGAGCGACCCAGGCACCAGTACATGCTTACGCTGCTGGCTTCGTCTGTCCACACGACGTGGCCTGCGGCTGACCGCAAGCGTAGAACGCCTTGTATGGCTTGCCAGTTTTCTTAGAGATACCGGCTGGTACGAGCCGCATGGTGCAAGCATGCGCGTCGCAGGTGGGTATACCTGCGGACGGAGCAGCGGGTGCTGCACTCTGGGTAGGAGCGGACCCTTCGGGAGCACTCGTCGCTGCCATGTTAGAGGCTGCCGTCAGAACAGCCTCAGTATCGTGAATCTCCTGCAAGAGTTCCTCGCGGAACGCCTGCGTGAGTTCCTTAGCCTCTGCCACGGATGTGGCGTAGATGTTGAACAATCCCCCGCGTGGGGTTTTAAAGTTCATCTGAATCACTGTGCTGTCAGGTGCGGACATTCCTACTTCTCCTTAACTTCTTTTTCGATACGGTTACTTAAAACGTAATCAAGGGCATCGCGGAGTTGAGTGACCTCATCCATATCCATCCACTCAACGATCCACCTGTACTCAAAATGCTTCGGCTTCTTAAAAACTTTGTACCCTATGGAAATGGGTGAAGAGTCAGGGTAATCCACGTCCCCTATCTCAGCAGACACCACAAGATTATCTACACGCTCACCCATGATATCAATATCAATGTGCATATTGTTCATAAGTCCGGCTCCTTCCGGTTTTGCTTGTCTTAACGTAGTGTACGCTAAACTCCGGTCTGGCGCAAGTCTTCTTCACCATCTCCAAACACGGAGCAGTGCTTACGCACCCCACACGTGCCGCACAGCGGGCCTAGATTGGGTAGGAAAATGCCCGCCTCTATGCCTTTGACCGCACTGTTGAAGTACCGGCCCAACTGGTGTGATTGCACATTAAACGGCTTAAGTTCGGTAAGCGTGCCGGTGCGGAACATATAGTACGCACCGTACTTGACGTTCAGTCCGTACATCTGGTTCAGCAGCGCACCATAGATATCATTCTGGAATGAGATAGGCTCGCGTCGGGAGGGCTTTAAATCTACTACGACGTGGTGTCCGTCGGGTGTCTCGTACACACGGTCGATGTAGCCCTTCACCTTGGTCCCGTTGAACTCACCAACAACGGGCAGTTCGATAGCGGGAGTGTCATTGATTTCAACGATGGACCAGTTGTCCACAGTAGACAGATGGTGGGCGAACTTGTCGTATCGCACCATCATCTTGGGTCCTTCGACTTCCCACCAGGTCTTATCTTCCTTGTTGGGGTACTCTTTGGTCGCTCGCCCCGATGCCTTGGTCGGCATCTCGTCCAGGTCCTTTAAAGTCTTACGCCACGCATCAGCCCAAGCCAACTCAGGGGATTGGTACGCGCCATGGTCCAGCCACTCAGCAGCAAGGTGAGCGGCACTACCTCCGGGCATCCACCAGCCTTTCTCCTGCCTGACGCTGCGTACACGTTCGTGGAAAAAGCGTTCACCGCAGTCAGCGTAAGAGGAGAGAGAGGAGAAGGAAAGGTAGTCACGACCCGTCAGGGTTTTCAAGTTATCAGTCATAGGTCCCACTATAGGGCAAGGTTCGACAGCGTGCAAAATAGGGAGAATAGTTGCGCGAGTCGAAGACGAGCGTTACACTACGAGCAAGAGCGAGTTTTAGTGAGCGGCCCTCAGGGGCCGCGAACGAACGAGTGATTTAGCGAGTATATGTATTATGTTTAATAAACAAGAACGGTGGTTTTTATACCCATTCATACTATTTATTCTATTGTTAATTATTTTGGGCCTAACAAGCAGATAACCCCGGCTCAAGGCCGGGGAGACTGCCGCTCAGTGCCCCTTTAAAGGCTCTGTAACGAACGTAGACAGACTTTTATGCTGTTGATGATGGGTTCCTTGGGTATTTAAATTCTAAGGTCTTAAATTACCCTCAACAAAAGGTTGACAATCCCGCCGTTATTCCCATCATTCGCCGCCGGGGGAGTGGTCCGTGTGTACGAGACACGTTCTATGTACACGTTCACCTTCTCGTCAGTGGTGAGGTCCGTGAAAGGGACCACAGCGAACTCTTGCTCTAACGCCTCCAGTAGATTTAAACGATCAAAGGCATACCCATCGTAACCCATCACGCTGCCAGCCTTGTCAGTCTCACGGTCGAACAGCATGACGGGAACCCGGAGCAAGCGGGTGCGGGACGGAGAAGGTATGGCCCTCAGGTTGTACGACGAGACAACAGGGGACTCGCTCAAATCATTGGAAGCAGTCAACTCCAAAGCGATAAACAAATCCGTAGCAGGCTCGTTCGGGTTAGACGAAACCTGGCCTGTCCGGTCATAAGCGGTGCCATCCGTGAACACGACTTGCTGCCAAGTCTCAGGGTTGCTCTCGCCCTCGTCACGATTGGCGTAGCCAATGACCGACCCACCTGAATCAGGAACATTTAAAACTCGCAAGTCACGCCACGTCTTAGCCTCAGCAGTACCCAAGCGAATACGACCTGACTCCATCCAGCCCTCAGAAACAAAAGATGAAGACTGCTTGTAAAGACCAGCAGTGCCCGTCACCCCAAGAACCAAAACATCCCCAGAGTAAGTCACAGAATCACACGATCCAGTCACGTCAACAAACACGTCGTTAGCGTGAGGAAACTCAAGCGCAGAGTTATTTAAATTCCTACCCAAGTCAATACGGACAAGACCAGGAGCGGTATTCCGGTTACCCTTGCTGCACTTGCTACCCACCGCAGCGTAAACATACGAGCCAACAGCAACAAAGTCTTTCACCCCATCATCCGACAGGTGAACCAGCGGGCCAATGCTCAACGTCGCGTCATCTCGCAACGCAGCAACACGGGAGCCTAACGCGGTTCCGATCATAAGGAAACCACCGACGTAGGCATATATAGTATTTAAACTCTCACCCCTAGGCAATTCAGCAACCTGAACCAAAGCACTCAAGGTGACAGAACTAGACGAGGCA